>OCTW013392146.1_pt1 | contig 17899 bp, 15 predicted proteins | sample 1539671 | NCBI WGS metagenome assembly OCTW01 (sample SAMN02144230, study PRJEB22623) | gut metagenome | biome: sheep rumen | host: Ovis aries | place: New Zealand
ACCCGGGCGGATACGATCAATTAAATGAGGAGAAGCAGGAAAAGCGATGAATCATGATTCGGGATTTGAAAAATTTCTAACGACACTATGCTGTGTCGTTCTGGCGCTGGTCCTTGCAGCGCTTCTGATGGTAAGCCATATCCAGCAGAAGAAAACAACGAAGGAACTGGAGACAAAGGCAGCGCAGGCGATGATGCAGGATGGAAACAACACCTATGAGACGACCGTTGTCTCGGGATCCTCCTTTTCGGACAGCACAGCACCGGAAGAAACAGACAGCACAGCCTCTTCCTCCTCTTCTGTATCCGCAGTATCTGCATCTTCTGTCTCCTCGTCATCCGCATCTGACACAAAGAATGAGAAGACCAGCTACACCGCCATCAGTATCCGCGGCGACAGCTACATGGAGGATGACGCGGACAAGGCAAACGGTTATCCGGCAAAGCTGCAGGCTCTTCTTCAGGCGGCAGGCTCCGATATGACGGTGGAGGATGATACCTGGGACATGGCAGGAACTCTTTCCCAGATGTCCCTTGCAGGTATCGACCAGCAGACCGTTCAGAATTACATCAACAATCACACGCAGAATGGTCTGACCGACAGCTATGACACCATCGTCCGCGCAGATATCAGTGAATATCTCAAGGATCGTGACGACAAATCCTATCTTCCGGTTCTTACCATGGGATACCACGGAGGCTGGGGAAATGACCTGAACGAGCTGATTGAGCAGGAGAAGGCCGTTCTCGGCACCTACGAGAACGGAACCAGGGACTACCTGGTTCTGGGGTCCTATCCGTCCGGCTGGACCGATCACAACGCCTATGACACGGCTATGACCCAGGCATTCGGCAGCCACTACATCAGCCTGAACAGCACAGTGACCGCATCGATGATGACCAACGACGGAAGACAGCAGATCGCACAGACAATCTTCAATAAATTGAAGGAGCTAGGCTATATCAGCTGATATAGTACATGCAAATATGGGAGGTATTTGTCAAGAGTATGATTAGTATGATGACGGACCGCTAAGTACCTCTGTCGTGGCTGTGACTTTTGACAAGGTGATCCTGCATACTTTTATAAACAGAAGGAGAAGACAAAAAAGGTCAGACGGAACAGATCTCCTGGAAGAATATCAGATATCTGATTTGAAATGAATGAAGCAAATGAAGGAGAAAATTATGACATCTACTGGAGACAGGAAAGAAGGAAGCACGAACGGCGGCCAACTCCGTGAAGATTCCCGGTACAAGATGCGGGTGAAGCTGGTATTTGCGGCGGATATCATTGCCACATTTATCGCGTATTTCTTCTCGCTGTGGCTGAGATTTGATTTCCAGTTTTCGAAGATACCGCTGAATTACCTGCAGCATCTTCTTATCCTGTTTCCAATTATCTGCGCGACGACGCTGATCGTGTACCGCGTATGCCACCTGTACCAGAGCATCTGGAGATACGCCAGCATATCGGAGGCATATCACATCATCGTTGCCTATCTGATTCTGGCCGCAGCGCTTATGGCAGAACATCTGATCTCCTGGCCGGCTGGGGTGGAAATCCCTCGCAGCGTGGCTGTGATGGGATACATCATATCTTTTTTGTTCTGCGTTGCCATTCGATTCGGATACCGGATGATCCGCTACGTGGCAGCAAAGAGGAAAAACGAACGGCCGGACGACAGGAAGAAACGTGTCATGATCGTAGGTGCCGGACAGGCGGCCAAGGAGCTGATCAATGACTTCCGGCTGGGAGGTCACAGCAATTATCAGATCTGCACAATCGTCGATGACAATCCCACAAAGCTCGGGCGGTATCTGGAGGGGCACTGCATTGAGGGAAACCGGTACGATATCCCAGAGCTCGCTCGGAAATATGAGATCGATATCATTATCGTAGCCATTCCGAGCGCATCCAACGAAGACCGGATCAGCATTCTGAATATCTGTCAGGAGACCGGATGCAAGCTTCAGATTGTACCCGGGATCTACCAGATTGTAAACGGCGAAGTACAGGTATCCCGGCTCCGTGACGTTCAGATCGAGGATCTGCTTGGCAGAGACGAGGTCAAGATCAATCTCACCGAGATCAAAAAGACGATCGAGGGAAAGGTTGTCATGGTAACCGGAGGCGGCGGATCCATCGGATCCGAGCTCTGCCGTCAGATCGCATCGGCAAACCCGAAGCAGCTGATCATATTCGACATCTATGAGAACAACGCCTACGCTATTCAGCAGGAGCTGATCCGGAAATACGGAGACAAGCTGAATCTGGTCACTCTGATCGGTTCTGTCCGCAATACCTCCCGGATCAACAGTGTCCTTGAAACTTATCATCCGGAAATGATCTACCACGCGGCTGCTCACAAGCATGTGCCGTTGATGGAGAACAGCCCCTGCGAGGCAATCAAAAATAACGTCATGGGTACATACAAGCTGGCAAAGGCGGCTGCCGAGCACGGAGTGAAGAGATTCCTTCTTATTTCCACGGACAAGGCTGTCAATCCGACCTCTCTGATGGGCGCCACGAAGCGGATGTGTGAGATGATCATCCAGATGATGGACCGCAAATATCCCGGTACCACCTTCATGGCCGTACGTTTCGGGAATGTCCTCGGATCAAACGGCTCTGTGATTCCACTCTTCAAGGAACAGATTGCGAAGGGCGGCCCGGTCACAGTCACGGACAAAAACATCATCCGTTACTTCATGACGATTCCCGAAGCGGTATCCCTTGTGCTCGAGGCTTCCATTTATGCAAAGGGCGGAGAAATCTTCGTGCTCGATATGGGAAAACCGGTACGGATCGACGATATGGCCAGGAAGCTCATCCGCCTGTCCGGATATCAGCCGGATGTCGATATCAAGATCGTGTACACCGGCCTCCGGCCCGGAGAAAAGCTCTATGAGGAGCTTCTCATGGACGAGGAGGGAATGAAGGATACTCCGAACAAGCTGATTCATATCGGACATCCGATAGAAATGGACGATGATCTGTTTCTGCAGCAGATCCATAGACTGGATCAGGTTAGTAAACAGGAAGTAGAACCAATGGAGATGAAGAGAGTAGTTTCTGAAGTTGTCACGACCTATAAGCCGGATCTCGAACATGTGGATCAGGCGCAGGGCGTTATTGCTTCCTGAAAACAGAAAGAACATACATGTAAGTAGAGATGGCATACCCAATGGTTACCCTTTACTTGAGTGGGTGTTAGTGATATCCTAATGAAGGACTTGTTGCGTAATAATATTATTCGCAGGCCAATAAGTATCCTTTAAAAACTGGTATTTAAATGCGACTATAATTTCGAGACCGTTGTCTTAAGAAAAACGCAAAAAGAACAGGAAGAAGAAAAAATGAACGAAGAACCGAAACGAAAAATTTCATTTAGTCCGCCGGATATGAGTGAACTGGAAGAACAGCAGGTAATAGATACACTCAAATCTGGATGGATCACTACAGGACCGAAGACAAAAAAGCTGGAGCATGAACTAGCAACTTTCATTGGTGTGAAGGACGGGATCACAAACGGCGAAGCTGTTGGAAATCCAAATCTTGTATGTCTTAACTCTGCTACAGCGTCAGAAGAACTTATTTTTCGTGTTCTTGGTATTGGCCCTGGAGATGAAGTTATTGTTCCAGCTTATACATATACATCATCAGCAGCAGCAGCTCTTCATGTCGGAGCGAAGATTGTATTTGTTGATAGTCAGGCTGATAAATTAGAGATGGACTATGACAAGGTTAGAACTGCTATTACTCCTCATACGAAAGCTATCGTTCCGGTAGATCTCGGCGGTGTTCCATGTGACTATGACAAGATTTTCTCTATCGTCACCGATCCAGAGGTGCGTAAATTTTTTATACCATTAGAGGCTGATGAATCAGATGACGGATTAACAAAGCTTGGGAGTCGTATCCAGAAGAATCTGGGTCGCGTGGCTGTCGTTGCAGACGGAGCACATGCTTTAGGAGCACACAGATTTGTCAGCAGATCTTCCTCTGATCCGGAAGGAAGGGGTAATAGAAAAGATCAGATGGTAGGTTCTATCGCAGATTTCACTTCTTTCTCGTTCCATGCTGTGAAGAACTTCACGACAGCTGAAGGTGGTGCTGCAAGCTGGAATCTGCCGTTTGCCGTTTCTTACGACAAAGCTGATAGTAGCGCAGAGGCCGTGAGTGATGCGGAAATCTATCATTGGTTTCAGTTGTTGAGCCTTCACGGTCAGTCGAAGGACGCTTTGCATAAGACTCAGTTGGGTGCATGGGAATACGATATTGTGGCTCCTTTATACAAATGTAACATGACTGACATTATGGCAGGCATAGGTCTTGCGCAGATAGAGCGGTATCCGGGATTGCTTGAAAGACGCAGGGAAATAATTAAATGCTACGATGTAGCCTGTGAGGAACTTGGTGTGGATCACATCGTGCATTTCACAGATGATTACACATCCTCTGGCCACTTATATATAACTCGCGTCACAGGATGCGATGATAAGCAAAGGCGTCAGATAATCGTAAAAATGGCTGAGAAAGGTGTTGCAACTAATGTACATTATAAACCTCTCCCAATGATGTCAGGTTATAAGAAATTAGGCTTTAAGATCGACGATTATCCGAATGCGTTTAAACTGTTTAGTAATGAGATCACGTTACCACTTCATACAAAACTGAGTGATGATGACGTGGAGTATGTGACCAAGAGCTTCAAAGAAAGAGTTAGGGAAGTTAGAGGGTATTGAGAAAGGGCGTCAGAATCTAAAAGTGCAAGGATGTGAATACTTTTTGAAATAAGCCACAAGGGCTGTAGAAACTAAATAAGATACAGAGAATTGTGACGTGGGTGTTATTTATAGCATCCCAACTCTTTGTGCAACCCTATTTACAAGAAAACCGGCTCCTGACAACAACATATCTTTACACCGTTTCATTCATATTATGCAATCACGGCTAATCTCAGGATGGAATAGATTTAGCAGGACCAGTTAAACATGGTTTTTTTATGCCATTGGGAGCAAGCGGATACCTTGTAAGTGAAAAAAGCCCAAAGAAAGCTATTGCGTTCGGATTTGCAATAACGTTCTGTGTGAAAGTAACGCAGTATTTCACAGAATTAGGATACTTTGAGACTGACTATATTATTGACAACACGATAGCGACGGCGATAGGAATTGGCGATTGCTACTTATTGACAAAAATACTTTAGCTGAGTAAAAGGTAACATAGTTATGAAGACAATTATGATCCTGGGAGCCAGTATTCTTCAGCTTCCTGCAATTGAAAAAGCAAACGAAATGGGGCTCCGTACGGTTGTCTGTGACATGAATCCTGAGGCAGTTGGTTTTAATGTTCCGGGTGTCATTAAGGAAGTCGTTAGTACTATTGATACTGCAGGAATTCTTGAATCGGCGAAGAAAAATCATATAGATGGAATAATGACACTTGCCACCGATATGCCAATGCAGTCGGTGGCTGTTGTGGCAAAAGAACTGGGTCTTGTAGGCATTTCTGAAGATACGGCACTTAAGGCTACGAACAAGGCATATATGCGTGATGCCCTTAAGTCGGCAGGCGTTCCTATTCCAATGTACTTCAAGGTTCATACAAAGGATGAATATATAAAGGCTGTGCAAGCCGTCAGAAACGAGGGATACAAAGTGATTGTAAAGCCTGCAGATAATTCTGGATCTAAAGGTATCAATCTTCTGAATGTTTATAATCCTGAATCTCTGGCAAAGGCTTACGAGTACAGTGAAGAAAACTCAAGATCTGGTGGCTTGATGGTAGAAGAATTCATGGAAGGCCAAGAGGTGAGCGTTGAAACACTTGCTATCGATGGTGAAGTTCATGTTATCCAGATCACTGATAAGTTGACCACAGGAGCCCCTTATTTTGTTGAAATGGGACACAATCAGCCATCAGTGCTTCCTGCTGAAACCAAGAATAGAATAGCAGAAGTTGCTATTGCGGCTAATAAAGCGATTGGTATAGAGAATGGACCTTCTCATACTGAGATAAAAATCACAAAAGATGGGCCTAAAATTGTGGAATTAGGTGCACGCCTTGGAGGAGATAATATCACAACGCATCTGGTTCCTCTTTCTACAGGTGTGAACATGGTGGAAGCATGCATCAGGATCGCTCTCGGGGAGAAGCCGGATATTGATCGGAAATGGAATAAGGGATCTGCAATAAGGTATTTCCACCAGCACTCAGGAGTTGTAAAGAGCATTGAGGGAATAGAAGAAGCAGAGAAGATCCCTGGTATTGTGCAAGTTAGCATCGTTCACGATGTTGGAGAAGAAATCACAGAAATTAATAATAGTGGATCTCGTATGGGATTTGTGATTGCTCAGAGGGATACACCTGAAGAAGCTATAACAACCTGTAAAGACGCTTTAGGGAAGATAAAGGTTGAGGAAATTTAATAATGATTTATAAGAAATATATAAAAAGAGCCTTAGATTTCACTGGTTCGCTTATTCTTACACCATTCGTAGGTGCAGTTTGCTTAGCTTGTGGACCTTTTATTTATGCCGAAGATCATGGTCCTGTTTTTTATAAGGCAAAACGGCGGGGGGTAGGAGGCAAGCCTTTTGAAATGTATAAATTAAGGTCCATGAAAGTAAATGCCCCGGATATAAGAAATGCTGATGATTCCACATTTAATTCCACGACTGATCCACGAGTTACAAAAGTTGGAAGGATATTGAGAAAAACTTCTATTGATGAGTTGCCACAAATATTTAATGTGCTAAAAGGTGACATGTCATTTGTAGGCCCTCGTCCAGTGACTGTAGATAAAAAATATGATGAACTTGATGATGTACGTAAAAAACGATTGACGGTTCGTCCTGGTATAACCGGCTATTCACAGGCATATTATAGAAATTCCATAAGTCAAGACGAAAAACTTAAACTTGATGCGAAGTATGCAGAAGACGTTTCATTCATTCTTGATACTAACATATTCTTTAAAACGATTGAAACGGTTGTAATGCATAAAAATATTTACAATAAGACAAAGTGAGCAAGGAAATTGCAAAATGAATTCATCAACAATTGAAATAAAAAACAAACTGCAGGGGAAAAGGCTTCTTATACTGGGCGGAAGTCTTTGGAAAGAAGCAATTAAAAAGATTGCAGATACTTATAAAATCACTCTTATAGCAACAGGAAATGATCAATCTGCTGGAATATTTGAAATTGCAGATGAGAAGTATTCAGTAAATTCTATTGATTCAGCTGCAATGAAATCACTAATCAAAGACAAGAAAATCGATGGGGTTTATATGGGAGGTAGTGAAACCGTTATTTCATATGCCTGTCAGTATTTAAATGATATAGGCAAACCATGCTATTGTACCAAGAAACAGTGGGACGATTTACAGAATAAAACGTTTTTTAAAGAACTATGTATCAAACACGGTTTGCCAGTGGCTGGTCGGTTTAATTCGGCTGAAGATGTTAAGGAAGAAGATTATCCTGTTATTGTTAAGCCTGCGGATGGTAGCGGGAGCAATGGATTTTCTGTATGTCAAAATCCTATTGAACTCGAACATGGCATAGAAAAAGCAAAAATCAATTCTCCAACTCAAAATTATATTATTGAGAAGTTTGTGAAAAATGAAGGAGTAGTTGTTTTTTATACTGTTAGCAATGGAAGACTCTATTTTTCCGGGTTAGAGGATAAGTACCCGGTACGGTATAAAAAGCAGGGAAGTTATGTTGGCGGACTATTTGTTTTTGAAAGCAAGTTTTCTAATGAATTTAGAAAACAATTTGAAAGCAAAATTAACAGTTTAATAAATGATATAGGTATAAAAGAAGGCACTTTTTGGATAGAAGTATTTAAAGATCAAGATTCATATTATTTTAATGAGTGTGGATTTCGATATGGAGGTTCAGCATCTATTTATCCTGTCGACTATATGCATGGAATCAATCAAGTAGCTTCAGATATTTATTTTGCCTTAACAGGAGAGGGTAGAGTCGATGGTTTCATATCTATAATACCGAGAAATATACCCAAAAAGAAGTATTACGCTGTCTATCCTATTTATTCAAAACCTGGGGTTATTAGTGAGATTGAGGGTCAAGATATACTAAGAGATGATAATAACATTGTGTATTTCCCAACAATTTACAAAACAGGAAGAGAAATTGATGATACCGGTTCCTTCTCACAAGTAGTTGCTTTAGCACATTTTGTTTTCAATGATAAGAATGATTTAAAACACATTGTCAATAATGTTCATTCAGCTTTCCATATGTATGACACCAATGGAGATGAAATGACATATCGAATGCTATATATTGATAAACTGAAACTGAAGGGGTAAATCATGAATAAATTTCTTTATCTCTCTGAAAAAGATGTTGATGAAATTGTGAAAGATAATTATGACGTAGCCATTAATGCAGTAACCGATGCAGTAATGATGATGGCTAATGGGTCGACAATACAACCAGATAAGAGTTCTCAAATTTTCGATGATTTTTACCAAAATAGAATTAACTGCATGGCGTCTACATTGAAAAATGAAAATGTATGCGGCGTGAAGTGGGTTTCAGTTTTTCCATCAAACAAAGAGAAAGGTCTTAAAAATGTCGAAGGTTTTACCGCTCTGTCTGAGATAGAAACTGGCTCGTTAATTTGCTTTATGAACGCAACAAAGTCGACAAGCCTTCGTACGGCTGCAATGGGAGCAATTGCGGCTAAATATCTTGCAAAACAAGACGCTACGTCTATAGGCTTTATAGGAGCAGGTGAAGAGGCAAAGGCCCATCTGAATTTAATTAAATATACTATTCCAACAATAAAAACTTGCTATGTATCTTCTAGGACAGATAGATCTACTTCAAGTTTTGTTAATGAACTACAAACGAAATGGCCCGATATAACATTCGTAGATTGCCACAACAAATATGAAGATGCGGTTGTTAATGCTGATATTATTGTGACTGCAATAAGTTCACAGGAAAAAGTTCTTAAAGCGAATTGGATTAAAGATGGAGCGCTATATATTCATGTTGCAGGACTAGAGGATGAGTTTGCTGTAGCAGAAAAGGCAAGCAAAATAGTGTGTGACTGTTGGGACTGTGTAAAGCATAGGGCACAAACAATAACTCAGATGTATCATCAGGGGATTTTGAAAGAAGATGATATTTATGCTGACATTTCCGAAATAATTGAGGGAAAGAAACTCGGTCGTGAAAATAACAAAGAATTTATTTACTTTAATTCAGTAGGATTATCGGTAGAAGATGTGTTACTATGCGACAGAATTTATAAATTGGCTATAAAGAATAATATAGGAACCTGGATTAATAAGTGATTAATATTGGTGAATGGTAATAACTGATGGAAGACAAAAATCAAGAATTAACCGGATATAACAATAAAAAAGGGCTTGATTATATTAAACTACATCTTCAAAAATATAATTTGTTGATGGATACTTTTATTGGTCCTAGTGTAAGTTCTGTCCAAAAAATTGGAATTACAATTGATTTTCTTCTCTGCACATTAAAATACGGAGCTGGAATCAATGATTATTTTCAATACAATTTTTATAAAAGAAGAGCTATAGACCGAAAGACCTTTATTGTCGGACGTAAATGGATTCGCATTATTAAGACTTGTAATGGAACTATAGCCCAACCTGATTTTGATGATAAGAGTAGGTTTAATAGCGTATTTAAAGACTTTATAGGACGTGATTGGATTGATCTGGATACTTGTACTCAGGATGAATATGAGAGTTTCGTCAAACGGCACCCTGTTTCTATGAGAAAAAAAAAGAAGGGAAGTGGGGGGAATGGTATAGGTGTATACAATTCGGAAAGCGAATTCAAGAGTTTAGATGATTTAAAAAATAAACATTTCATATTAGAAGAGTTAATAGATCAATATGACGATTTAGCTGAATTCAATCCCTCTTCTGTAAACACATTAAGGTTAGTGACAATTGTTCATGGCGATAAAGTAAAACTTATGAACGCAGTTTTTCGTACTGGCAATGGCGAGGGATGTACTGATAATTTTCACCATTATGGACTTGCAGCTCTTATTGATTGTAAAACAGGTCTTGTTGTGACTCCTGCAGTCGATAAGAAAAATAATAAGTTTTATATTCATCCATTATCTAGAAAGCAAATTATTGGCTATAAAATACCTTTATGGGATGAAATAGTAAATACTGTAAAAAAAGCGGCACTTATTCGTCCTAATGTTCGTTATGTGGGGTGGGATGTGTCTCTTGATAAAGTTGGTAATGTTTGTATTATTGAGGGCAATTGTGCATCAGATCCAGATATAATCCAGATGCCGGATCAAATTGGAAAATGGCCTAATTATAGTAAAGAGTTAGAAAAATGGTTTTAATAGTAATATCTGATTTTATGCAAGATGAAATATATCTTAACGAAGAAATTAAATATTATCATGGATTTGATAGAATATTATATTATTCCACTAAGGGTCATGTGTATAGTAACGAACACTTAAAACTTCAAAATGGAGTTGAAAACGGTGAACAAAGTATATTCTATAATAACGTTTTTGATAGAATATATTATCTTTTCAAAGGCATTGCAAGCAAAAGTGGGGTAGAAGAGCTTATATATATCTTGCAAAATAAAAACATGAGTGGTTTTGTTATTAAAAGTTTCTCTTTATTTACAGCTAAAGGACGGTTGCTTTTTCAACATATACGGAACGATCTAAAAAAAAGAGGGATAGATAGAACAGAAAAAATTGTCTTTTATTCATATAGATTAGGTATTGGAACTTATGCTGCCATACTTCTAAAAAAATATTTCAACAATTCAAAAGTAATTTCAAGAGCACATGGTCAAGATTTGTTTCAGTTTCGAAATAAATACGATTATTTGCCTTACAGAACATTTTTGCTTGAAAATTTAGCAAGACTATTTTGTATTTCTGAAAATGGCAAAGAGTATATTGTATCAAAATATCCAGCCATTAAATACAAGGTTGAGGTTGCACGACTTGGTACAAGAGAGCCAGGAAGAAATAAGCGTTTATCTAATAATACATTGGTGGTAGTTTCATGCTCAAGAATATCTAGAATCAAAAGAATTGATTTGATAGCAAAAGCCTTATGTAGAATGAACGATATCAAAATTGAATGGATTCATTTTGGAGATGGTGATGAAGAATATCAACGAGAAATCCTTAATGTGTTAAAAGGAAAGCCTGAAAATTTGGAGGTTATATTTAAGGGATTTGTCTCTAATGATAAGCTTAGGGACATTTATAAAAATATGGAAGCAACGTTATTTATTAATTTAAGTGAATCAGAAGGGTTACCGGTTTCGATAATGGAAGCGGAATCAGTTGGAATGCCTATTATTGCTACAAATGTAGGTGGTAGCTGTGAAGCAGTTGTTAACGGAAAGAATGGTTTTTTATTATCAGACAATCCATCATTAGACGAGGTCGAAAATGCCATTAGGCATTTTATATTAATGAACAAAAGCGATTATCAAAAATTTTGCGATTACTCATATGAAATATGGAAAAACAAATTTGATGTTGATAAGAATTATAAACTATTTTCAGATAAGATTGAAACGGTAGGATTAAATTTTCATGCTTAATATGCATCAAACTATAAAAATCAGATCATGGCAGACAGTATTCATTATGATAGGGATTGTTCTTCTCCCTTTGCTTTTACTCATTAATGCCGATTTTGGGCTAGCAATCATTGTTACAATTTGGTACTGGGAGTTGTTATATAGTCTGAGTGTTGGTATGGAGAATATCCCTTTTTTAATGTTCCTTTTAATGTTCTATTTATTCTTGTTAGCGGCTTATGTAGATGATCAGGTATTTCATTACTCTGAAGGTGTTGTATTATTTGATAAAAATATAACAAATCATATTTATTGGTGCCTTGGAATTTCGTTAATATTTCTTTTTATAGGGAATTATTTTGCAAAATATTGGCATATTAATAAAATTAATAGTAAAACAAGTTCTTTAAAATATGACAAAAGCGTTTTGAATGTAAGCCTTATTCTTTTTTATATTTGTTATATCCCATACATAATAACTGGAATACTGCATGCACTTTATTCTAGAACCATGGGATATACATCTTTATACTTGGATGATATAACAATTCTTCCTTATCCTGTTCGCTTGATAGCGTACATGTGTCCTGTCTTCTTTTATATCTTTTTGGCATCACTTCCTAATAAGAAAAAAGCCTTTTGGCCTATCTTTTTTTATATTATTTATTCAATCATAACATTATTTTCTGGTCAACGCGCTGATTTTGTAATCAACATAATAATATTAATAATATATTTAGCGTTTAGAAATAAATTAGATATTAATAAAAAGTGGATTAATGGAAAATTAATAGTAGCGTTACTTGTAGTAGCTCCTATAATCGCTATATTATTAAATTTTCTGGGGCAAGTTAGATTAGGTCAAGATACACATTATAATTCTTTTTTTGATGCTATCTTCAGTACATTAAATTCTCAAGGGGTAAGTGTTAGTGTTATTGGGTATGGAAAAGAATACGAGAAATCAATACCTAATAAAATATATTCACTTGGAGGGATTGTAGAATTTTTTAAGTATAATCCTATATCTGAGACTCTTTTGGGAACGCGTGGTTTCTCTGGGCAAAGCGCAGGAAGAGCATTAAATGGTAATTTATTTTCTCATACAATTTCTTATCTAGCTTTACCATGGGGCTATTTGCACGGAAGAGGTTTGGGAAGTTGTTATATAGCTGAGGCATATCATGATTTTGGATATTTAGGTGTTGCAGTATGGAGCTTTATATATGGAATAATAATTAAGGGATGTAATAGTTTTTGTGATAAAGGTGTATGGGGAAGGGCGATAATTCTTTATGCCTTATATAATATTCTTATGGCACCGAGATCATTAGCAGATGCGTTTATAAGTGGTTTCTTACAAATACAGGTCATTATTGCTTTCTTTATAGTCTGGATATTTTCAAATTATAGTTTTAGCAAAGCTAAGATATTCAATACCAATCAATAATAATGTATGAAAAGCTGTGAGGATTTGATGGAAAATAAAATTGGAAATTCATTAAAATGGTCAACTGCTGGCGAGGCATTATCAAAGATTGTTTCCCCAGTAACGAATATGATTCTTGCAAGAGTTCTTGCTCCAGAAGATTTTGGAATTCTTGCAACCGTTAATATGATCATAACATTTGTTGATTTATTTACTGATTCTGGATTTGCAAAATATATTATTCAATGTGATTTTTTAGACGAACGAGAAGCAGATAAATATATCGATGTTGCATTTTGGACGAATTTTTGTTTATCGTTTTTCCTTTGGATAATCATTTTTCTGTTTCGGTTTCCAATTGCTGCATTAGTGGGAAATAAAGGTCATGAAAACGTCATTGTAATTGCCTCTACCCAATTGATTTTAACTTCTTTTTCGTGTATACAAACCTCGTTATACAGACGCAAATTTGATTTTAAAATACTTTTTAGAGCCAGAATTGTAACAGCAGTAATTCCGCTTGTGGTGACAGTTCCACTTGCTGTTATCCTTCGAAACTATTGGTCATTGGTTATTGGCTCGATTGCTGTTCAACTCGTTAATGCTGTTTATTTAACTATTAAATCTAAATGGAAGCCGTCTTTATATTATAGCTTTGCAAAACTTCACGAAATGATTTCATTTAGCATATGGTCATTAGCTGAGGCAGTAGCTTATTGGTTTATTACATGGTTTGATATTTTTATTATAGGATCTGCTTTTTCTTCATATTATCTTGGAATATATAAGAATTCTCTTAATATGGTTAATTCCATAATGACGTTGGTTAAAGCTTCTATCATTCCTGTACTATTTTCATCACTTTCAAGATTAAAATACAATCAAGAGGAATTTGACGATATCTATGGTAGCCTTCAACAAACTGCAGCATTTATTGTATTCCCAATGTCAATAGGTATTTTTATCTTTCGTGGGCTTGTTACAACTATTCTCTTTGGATCAAAATGGGAAGAAGCAGCCAATATAATTGGCGCATGGGCACTTTCATCTGGACTTTTTGTTGTATTTGTTAATTTTTTTGGTGAGGCTTTTAAAGCAAAAGGAATTCCAAAGATCCTATTTATTTATGAAACAATATGTTTGCTTATCATGATCCCGATTTGCTATTATACAAAGAATATTGGGTTCTGGCCGATTGTTTACACTAGAGCTTCGGTTGTTCTGGTTCAAGTGGTTCTTGGGCTATTTTTCTTGAAACACTATGTGCATGTTAGTATAAAGAGGCAGTTGAAAAATCTAGTTCCCGCGACTATTTGCTCTTTGATTATGGGATGTGTTGCTACTCTTCTTAAACCTGTTAGTAGTACCATTGTTTGGCAACTTCTTGTTATTTTAATATCAGTATTTGTATATTTTGGCTCAGCATATTGTCTTTTTAAAAATGTATTACAGCAAATGGTTAAGACTATAAAAGGAAGGCATGAAGGAATTCAATAAGCTAAATAATAACTCTGTTTATTCTTTCTAGAGTGTGACCATCATTGCTACAATAAAAATGAAGTTTATCTTTAGCCCTCGAAAAAATATACAGAACCTCGAGAATCATGGAATCGCAAAGTGAATATTCCGCGGTCAAAAGACCGCCAATCCGGGCGAGCGGTACCGTGAGTCCGCGACAAGGGTACCGCCTTTCCGCCAAATGATACCGCAGGGTCAGATTGGATGCGCGGCAAGGAATTCCCGCATATTCAGCGTCCCTGAGTTAATAGTCATTGCATTATGGACGATTCTGTCCATGATGGCATCCCCGCAACGACACCACCGCCGAGGCGGGGATACCATTCGCTCGTTTTGTATTGCGAACAAAAGATGGTCGGCCATTAATCGTAACGTCTTTCGAAGATCTCCAGGAGATATTTGTCCTCCTGTTCAGAAGGGATATCGAGGAGCCATTCATCTATGATGAGGAGGTGATAGTTCGAAAGTTTCGTGACAGTACTGGTAATGCTGTGGCCGGTTTCCATTGCCAGGTTCAGCATCTCGAGCATTTCTGGCATACGGAAATATCGTGTCCGGTGTAGATGCCTACACGATTCCTTCCCTATTGCACAAGCCAGATGAGTCTTTCCGGAACCTGTAAAACCGTTTATGATGAGGTTGGTGCGGCTGGTAATAAAGCCACATGTGCCAAGACCCAGTACGGTGTTCCGGTTCAGGTCGCGCCCTTCATAGTACATCGTATTGATGTCTGCATTGGGATACCGCAGCTTTGCACAACGGAGCAGCCTTTTGACGCGGTCATTATTCTTCGCGGTGTAGCATTCGGCAATCAGAAGATTCAGACGGGCATCAAAGCTCATGCTTAGATAAGTCTCCCGGTTTGCCTCCTGGTTATCGAACGCTTCGACCATCTGTTCAAGCTGCATTTCGCGGAGTTTACGTCTGGATTCATCACTGATCATCGTGAGCACCTCCTCCGTAATAACTGGCGCCGCGGACATAAGCTCCTGAGGCATTGTCCTCCGTCTGTGAGATTTCGGGGTTATTCTGAGTGGTTTTACGCTCACGGAGGACGAGGTCTTGATTGCTCGCCAGAATCGCCTTAAGATATTTGTAACGGGGCGATGTGGTATTCGCGAGGGCAATCTGACACGCATCTTCGAAACGTTCATTCGAGTAATGCCTGCTGAGATGAAGCACGGACAAAGCTGCATTATAGCCCTGTTCTTTTAGTTTTACGCTGCGGAAGATCCGGTCAATTACCTCCCGTGTATTCGGCCCGATGGTGGAAGCCCATGCACACATGCGTTCCTGATCCATTTCCGGTTTGTTAAACTCATCCGGCATATTCGACGCATGGGTGGAATACCTGTTCGTCACATAATCGGGGAACTTCAGGTGTGAGGCGATCCGCTGATGGTCAAAGAAGATTTCAACAGTTGTCTCTGTATATCTGACATCCACCTATTTGCCACGGTAGATATACGGCACTGAGTACCAGTTTTTCAGGAGAGAAACGTGGCAGGTCGGATAAACCTTACGATCCGGAACAAGTGTCGATACCTCATATGGAACTGCTGGAAGCGGGCGGAGGTACCTTTTCTCCTCTTCAAGGATGGAAGAACGGCTTCCTGTACGTTTCTGAAATGGCTGGTCATTATAACGCTTCACAGCCACTCTGATAGCTTCCTGCAGTGAAGGAACATCATAATACGTGTGGTGGCGATGTCATCCTGTGACATACCGTCTGCGTGCAACTGCATAATCAGCCGCACCTGAATCCGTTTGGCCATAATAAAGGCTTTCATAGAATCGGAACTATTTCCCATCTTGGATTCTACGCCAGATATGCCGCAGTACGCATGCGCGGAAAAACAGTACTATGCCGCGAAATTTATTCGATAATCAGAGAAGTACGCTGTTGCGGACGAACGGTATCCTTCTGCGGAATGATGGTACCCTGAGCCCGGAATATTCATTAATATTTGGGATGTAATCAGATATGGATAAGAAAAATAGCGAATATAAATCTATTTTTTCATATAATACAGATTGGAACAAGAATGCATATTTAAATTGGCAAATGAGATATTCTGATCAACGACATAATTTTAATATTATTGCAAAAGGCTATATGCATGCAGCTATTGATTTGGCTGCTATATGTTTGGCGGATAATAGTGACAAAAAATCAGATGAACTCATCTTTCCAATATTATTTAATTGCAATCATGCAATCGAACTATATTTGAAATCAATAATGTGGTCTCTTCATTGGCTGTTAGATTTATCTGAGACGTATTCTAGTGGACATGATATTAAACAATTATATCAAACAGTATGTGCGCTGATAAAACAGTATTGCAAAGAATATAATACAGATGAATTTAGCACATTTAATGTTCAAAACAAGAATCTTAAAGAATACATAGATGAGCTATATTTATTTCTTCATCCAGACAATAATGGAATCCCGGAGAATAAAGAAAGTCTAGATTTTTCAAGATATCCGTTACAGTCCGATAAAAAGACACCCTATATTTATGCAGGCAAGACTGATAAAGAGATAGCGATTGATTTGCAAAATATAAAAGAAAGAATTCAGGAGATTGGATATAACTTGGATACTATTGCAGATTATTTTGATTGTATGTTAGATGAGAAGATAGACTATGAATCAACGATACAACAAGAACTTGAATCAGAAATATTTAGTTCATACTATGATATAGGATATTATTGGAGATAAGTAAGATTCTGCATATAAACTATTTGAATAATCTAATGCACTAAAGGCGTTTTTTGAAAATCATAAGTTCGGTTAATAGAAAAAATGATCTGGCGACAGCGCTTACAATGGTTTCGTGCAATAAAGAGAACAGAGCAAATTCAGGATCTAGACCTAATAGATTTCAAAAACGCTATTATTACTAATGTAGTCAGACAATGGTTTTTAGTATTTTTTATCAACTGAATATTGCGGGGCGGCGGAGCCGCCTGTCCGGTGTGGCGAGAGCTACCTGTCCGGACTGACGGAGCCACCCCAACTTGCATTACACTGTTACTTGGCTTGTTCGGGATCCAATCCGTTGACTTCTCTCATAGAAATGTCTTTGGTAGGATCAGCACTCTCGATGTCAATCTTATAGGAGTCGTAGGCAATACAATCCATAATCGCATGATAGGGGGGTGCGGACATTTTCTTGGACTGCCTAAGTAGCAATTCCAAGACTTCGTCTGTACTCCAAAGGGCTCATGTTACCGAGTGATACCTTGATCCGTTTTTCATTATACCAAACGAGGTAATCATTTAAGATACTCATGAATTCTGGCAGGGTGATATTTTCCCATTTCCGGCTA
>OCTW011437786.1_pt1 | contig 17898 bp, 20 predicted proteins | sample 1539671 | NCBI WGS metagenome assembly OCTW01 (sample SAMN02144230, study PRJEB22623) | gut metagenome | biome: sheep rumen | host: Ovis aries | place: New Zealand
CACCTGTTCCCATCCCGAACACAGAAGTTAAGCACTTTTACGCCGATGGTAGTACATGAGGGCATGTGCAAGAGTAGGTAGTTGCCAAGCCAAATCTTTTGTGATATAATATATACATAAGTGCCCGCTTAGCTCAGTTGGTTAGAGCACCTGACTGTTAATCAGGGGGTCGTAGGTTCAAGTCCTACAGCGGGCGCCATTTAAAAAGTCTAGTGATGATTGCGAAGTGGAAACACCTGTTCCCATCCCGAACACAGAAGTTAAGCACTTCATCGCCGATGGTAGTACATGAGGGCATGTGCAAGAGTAGGTAGTTGCTAGGCTTTTAAATTTTATGGAGGTTTAGCTCAGCTGGGAGAGCATCTGCCTTACAAGCAGAGGGTCAGCGGTTCGAACCCGTTAACCTCCACCATTATAAATACTTTCTTAAAATGTGCCGAAATAGCTCAATTGGTAGAGCAACTGACTTGTAATCAGTAGGTTGTGGGTTCAAGTCCTATTTTCGGCACCATTTTTTTATTTAACGACTTATGTCGCTTTTTTCTTTTATAAATTTAAATAATAATGTTATAATGTATTAGTAGAGGAATAGTATTATGAAAGAAATTATTTTATCAAAATTATTTTTAGATAAGCTATTTAAATTCTTTTTTTATCGCAATAAAAGAATTGTAGTTGCTGTATCATACATTATAATTATGTATTTATGTACATTAGCGTATATAATAGTATTTTTTGCTAAATTAAATTTAATTATTGATTGGTTTAAGCAAAGTCAAATATCATTTGGTATTTTTTCTATATTGATATTTATATTATTAGTTATAATTTGTGTATATTTAGCTGTTCAATTTAATAAGTTAGTTAAACAAACTAAAGTAGGATTCTTAGATGAAATGTCTAAAACTTATCCTATAAATTCTACTGAAACTATTAATATTGATGATAATGGAATTACTAGCAAAAATAGCACACAAAATCATATGTATTATTTCCAATATACAGATGTAGCATGTTATTATAAAACTAATAATATATATATATTTCAATCTTTAGATGATTCATTTATATTTATAGATACTGACATGTATAATAAAGAATTTTTAAAGTCAGTTGTAAAAACAAGAAAATTAAAGAAAAGAAGAATACTTAAAACATTTAAAAAAGAATCTTAGATTTCTAAGATTCCTTTTTTTTGGCATTTATCACATAATCCATATAATTCAATATTATGGTTTTCTACTAAAAATCCTGTCTTATTAAAGATGTCTTCATTAGCTTCTTTATAAGGGCATTTAGATAAATATATATGTTTTCCACATTTAGTGCATATAAGGACGTGTTTATGTTCACCTCTAATTATCATATATACGGCTTTACCATCTTTATCTATTTCTTTATATAATATAGATTGTTCAACAAATGATGTAAGAGTTCTATATACTGTTGAAAGATTAAGATCGTCATTAATAACTAATTTATAAATATCTTCAGCAGTTAAAGGCTTTTCACTCTTTTCTAATATGTCTAGAATATGCTGTCTTGATTTTGTAGACTTTAATCCGAAATCTTTTAAATTAATCATATGATACCTTCTTTCATTTGACAAATGTATTATACAATGATAATATATTAAATGCAAATGCAAATTGTTTGCAACGAGGTTAATATGGAAGAAATTATTTCTTTAAATAATATATCATTTAGTTATGATAATTCATCTGAAATTCTATATAATTTAAATCTTGTTATTAACAAAGGTGATTTTATTGGTGTTGTTGGTGAAAACGGAAGTGGTAAATCAACATTATTAAAATTATTGCTTGGAGTTGTTAAACCAACAAGTGGAGAAATATCATTCAGTAAAAAAATTAAATTTGGATATGTTAATCAAACAACTTCAACAGAAGAAGGTGCATTTCCTGCAACTGTATATGAAGTTGTTAGTATAGGTCTTAATAAAAAGCCATTCCATTTTTTAAATAAAAATGATAAAAAAAGAATTGATGAAACTTTAGAATTATTTAATTTAACGAATTTAAAAAGTAAATCTATTAATTCATTAAGTGGTGGACAGATGCAAAAAGTTAAAATTGCAAAGGTATTAATATCAAATCCAGATATTATTATCTTAGATGAACCAACTACTGGTATAGATTGTGGATCTTCAATGGTTTTATTAGAATTAATTAATCATCTTCATGCGATGAGAAAGACAATTATTTTTGTATCTCATAAAAAAGAAGAACTAAAATATTGTAATAGAATTATTAAATTAAAGCCTGAAGGAATTGAAGAGGTGGATGTTAATGGATCATTTTAGCGCAATCCTACAATTATTAATTTGTGGTGGATTAGTATCTATCTTATTACCACTTATTGGTGCACCAATCGTTCAAAAAAGATTATCAAATATTGGAGATGCATTAAGTCACACTTCACTTGCTGGTGTTGTAATAGGTTTAGCCTGTGGTATGTCACCTTTATGGATGGCTGTAATTATAGCTATTATATCAAGTTTAATAATTGAGTTTATTAGAAAAAAATTTAGTAAATATACAGAAATATCTGTTGTTATTGTAATGAGTTTTGCAGTTGGATTTGTTGCAATAATGTCTAAGTATGCAGGATCTGGTTCTACATTCTCAAGTTATTTATTTGGTGCTATTTCTTTAGCCACTACATCAGACACAATAGTATTATTAATATTAGCTATAATAACAATATTATTTTTTATTGGATTCTATCGCCAAATCTTTTATGTTTCATATAATGAACTTCAAGCTTCATTAGATGGAATACATGTTAGATTATTTAATATCATACAAACGATATTAAGTGCTGTAGTTATAGCTGTATCTAGTAAAATTGTTGGAGCTTTAATTGTATCAAGTTTAATGGTTATTCCTTATGCAGCAAGTTTACAAATTACAAAAAGCTATAAACAAAGTATTATTGTTTCTATAATATTAGCTCTTATCAGCACAATAATTGGCGTACTAATATCATATCCATTAGAAATTTCAACTAGTGGTACAATGATTATGGTAAGTGTATGTATCTTAATTATTTTAATGGTTTTTAACAAAATATTTAAGTTTAATAAGTAAAATAAGTGAAGTTCATGTTGGGTACCCAACAAACTTCACTTATTTTTTTAATATAAAATGATTTTTTTCAAAATCTATATAACCTTCTTTTTTTAATTTAGATAATTCATAAGAAAGTGCAGATCTTTCAACACCTAGATATAATGCTAAATCCATTCTAGAATAAGGTATATAAAAATCATTAGATTTACATGTTTTAGAATATTGACCAAGATATGACATAACTTTATCTTTAGTAGAAGATAAAGTAAGGATATTTTTATGATTAGCTATTTCTATATTTTGTCTAGCTAGTTCGCAAAAGCAAGCTTTCATTAAATCAATGTGACGTTGGCATCTATTAAGAGTAGGATTTAATAATCTAAATTTATCTAATAGAAGAACTGTACAATCATCAAGTGCAACTAAATGATTATTAAATATTTTATCATCATTTATTATTTCAATAAGTCCGAATATATTTCCTGCATTGAAATCTAGATTTATAAATAAATTTCCATTTTCATCAAAGCTTGTAGCTCTAGCTTGACCGGATAATATTAAATAAGCATAAGATATTTTATCGCCAATGTTTACAATAGTATCATTTTTATTGTACGATGCAACTCTTGCTTGAAGACAATGCATAATGGCGTTAAAGTTCATGTCATCTAGTTTTTTAAAATATATGGTCTTTTTTGCTAAATTTATCAATTTCATAATTTTAAAATTACGTTGGAAATCCAACGAACACCCCTATTCATAGTATACTATAATCAAAGTACATTCGCAAGATAATGCGTAAAGGAAGGGGCAATAATATGAATGTTATAAAAAGAAGCGGAAAAGAAGTAGTATTCAATTCAAAGAAGATTCATGAAGCTATTACAAAGGCAAATGAATCTATTGATGATAAAGAATACCGTTTAAGTGATGATCAAATTGATGCAGTTACTAATAAAGTAGAAAATGAATGTCGTTCAATTGGTAGAGCTGTAAGTGTTGAAGAAATTCAAGATATGGTAGAGGAAGCAATTATGCGTACAGGAGCATTTAGAGTTGCTAAATCATATATTACATATCGTTTTAAGCATGAATTAATTAGAAAATCAAACACTACAGATAATCAAATCTTAACCTTACTTGAAGGAGATAATGAAGAGGTTAAACAAGAAAACTCAAATAAAAATCCTACAGTAGTATCTGTACAAAGAGATTATATGGCAGGAGAAGTTTCAAAGGATATTACAAATAGATTCTTACTTCCACCTGATATTGTACAAGCTCATAAAGATGGTATTATTCATTTCCATGATGCTGATTATTATGCACAACATATGCATAACTGTGATTTAGTTAATCTTGAAGATATGCTACAAAATGGTACAGTAATATCAGGTACATTAATTGAAAAACCACATTCATTTTCAACAGCTTGTAATATTGCTACTCAAATTATTGCTCAAGTTGCATCATGTCAATATGGAGGACAATCAATTTCTTTAGCACATCTTGCACCATTCGTTGATGTTTCAAGACAAAAAATTAAAAAACAATTAAAGGAAGAATTAAATCTATTTGGTACAAATTTAGATGAAGATAGATTTAATGAAATTGTTGAAAAGAGAGTTGCAGCTGAAATTCAAAGAGGAGTACAAACTATTCAATATCAAGTAGTTACATTAATGACTACAAATGGACAAGCACCATTCATTACTGAATTTATGTATTTAAATGAAGCTAAGAATCAAAGAGAAAAAGATGATTTAGCTTTAATCATAGAAGAAACTTTGAAACAACGTATGCAAGGAGTTAAGAATGAAAAAGGTGTATATATTACACCTGCTTTCCCAAAAATTATTTATGTTCTTGAACCTGATAATATTAAAGAAGGTACAAAATATTGGGATTTAACTGTATTAGCTGCAAAGTGTACAGCTAAGCGTATGGTACCTGACTATATTTCTGAAAAGATTATGTTACAAGATAAGGTAGATAAGAATGGAGAAGGACATTGCTTCCCATGTATGGGATGCCGTTCATTCCTAACACCATATATTAATGATCAAGGAAAGCCACAATATTATGGTAGATTTAATCAAGGTGTTGTAACTATTAATTTAGTTGATGTAGCATGTTCATCAAATAAAAACTTTGATGACTTCTGGAAGATTTTTGAAGATAGACTAGAATTATGCCATAGAGCTTTACGTTGTCGTCATGAAAGATTAAAAGGTACTAAGTCAGATGTAGCACCAATCTTATGGCAATACGGAGCACTTGCAAGACTTAAAAAGGGCGAAACAATTGATAAATTATTGTATGGTGGATATTCAACAATCTCTTTAGGATTTGCAGGTTTATGGGAAACAGTTTATTATATGACAGGAAAGAAGTTAACTGATAGTGAAGGTGAAGCCTTTGGTATTAAAGTTATGGAATTCTTAAATGCTCATACAAAGAAGTGGAAAGAAGCTGAAAATATTGATTATTCATTATATGGTACTCCACTTGAATCAACAACATATAAGTTCTCAAAAGCTTTACAACATAGATTTGGTATTATTAAAGGTGTAACTGATAAGAATTATATTACAAATTCATATCATGTACATGTAACTGAAAATATAGATGCATTTAGCAAACTTACACTTGAATCTAAGTTCCAACACTTATCTCCAGGTGGAGCTGTATCTTATGTAGAAGTACCTAATATGCAAAATAATATTCCAGCCGTATTAGCTGTAATGCAACATATGTATGAACATATCATGTATGCAGAATTAAACACAAAATCTGATTATTGCCAAGTATGTGGATATAATGGAGAAATAAAGATTGTATCTGATGAAAATGGTAAATTATTATGGAAGTGTCCAAATTGTGGAAATACAGATCAAAACAAACTAAATGTTGCAAGAAGAACATGTGGATATATAGGAACACAATTCTGGAATCAAGGAAGAACACAAGAAATAAAGGATAGAGTGTTACATTTATAATGAATTATGGTGAAATAAAATTCCTTGATGTAGCAGATGGTGAAGGTGTAAGAGTTTCATTATTTGTGTCAGGATGTAGAAATAAATGCAAGGGATGTTTTAACGAAAAGACTTGGGACTTTAATTATGGTTCTCCTTTCACAAAAGAGATAGAAGATAAAATAATTGAAGCCTTAAAGCCTGCATACATTTCAGGTTTAACCGTGTTAGGTGGAGAACCATTTGAACCGGAAAACCAAGAGGCATTAGTGCCATTTATTAAAAGAGTGAGAGAATTATATCCAAATAAAACTATATGGATGTATTCTGGATATACAATGGATAAGGAAATGATTCCTCTTAATGGAAAAGTTCATACTAAATATACAATGGATATTTTAAATTCAATAGATATTTTAGTTGATGGAAGATTTGTGTGTGAACTTTTAAATTTAGCTTTAAAATTTAGAGGTTCATCAAATCAAAGAATTATAGATGTTAAAGAATCATTAAAAGAAAATAAAATCATTTTATCACATTTAAATGATTATAAAGATTTCAAACCAGAAGAGTAAGCGATTTGTTTACTCTTCTTTTAAAAAGAGGTATTAAATGGAATTTGAAAATAAAAAAGAATATGCTGTTTATCTTAAGCATAATGGATATAATTGTGCTCAAGCAGTAATGATGGTTTATAAAGATAGAGTAGGGTTAAATGAAGATTTAATAAAAAAATTAGGTTCAGGTTTTGGTAGCGGTATGGGTGGAATGAAAGCTACATGTGGAGCACTTGTTGGTGCTAACATGATTCTTGGTATGCTAAATAATTCTAATATGGCTACAAAATTCTATTCTAAAGATATGGCAGATAAATTCATTGAAAAATCAAAAGCTATAAGCTGTCGTGAATTAAAAGGCCTTGATACGCATAAAATATTATGTTCATGTGAAGATTGTATAAGAAATGCGATTGATATTTTAGATGAAACACTAAATAATATGTAGACTATAGACAACAAATTGATAAAGTTTGTTGTCTTTTTCAGTTTTTGTTGACATTTTAGAAAAAAAATCATATTATTAGTTTATAGATGTTTTTTTAGGAAGAGTGATTTTTTATGGACTATCAAGTTGATGATATTATTAGTGAAAAAGTAATTAGAAAAGGTAAATATGTTAAACAAACAAAAAATAGATTTATATCATTAGGAATATCTTTAATTCTTGCGGTTGTATCTGTGTTTACCGCATTAAAATTAGAAAGTAAATTTAGTAATGTAATTGAAAATAGACCATATTTTGAATTGTTTAATTATGTAAAAGAAAAATATGTAGATCAATTTCAACCTATTCAAAATGATATTTTATTAGCTTCATTTATATATAAATCGCTAATTTATATTATTATTTATTCAATTGTTGTAAAAATTGTTTTAGGGATAATAATATCTTTTACCAAAAAATCCATTTTTTCATATAATCACCCTATATTTTATCAATTTATTTCTATATGGAATACTTTAAATTTAGCATTAATTTTCGTTATTCAATTATATACAAAATTAATTGATTTAAATATAATTGGAATATTTGCAATAGATTCAGTCAAAATACAATTGAATCAAGTAATTCCTCAATTTGTTAACTATTCTATTAATTTATTTAATACTGATATAGTCAAATTCTTTATGGAGATAGGTATTTTCTTATTAATTAATATCCCATTAATTATTTCAATAGGTGTAATTGTTATTAAATCAATATTAAGTTATTTTCTAGTATATATTTCATTTATCCCATTAGTAGCTTTTAGTGGATTATTATATTTTAAATATTTATTTGAAAAGACTACTAGGTATGTATTTGAAAATTATGATAAAGATCATTATGTTGTAAGAAAGATTAGATATAGAACTTATTCATATAAATTTAGAAAATATTTATTATGCTTAGTAATAATACCTTCAATATATGTATTATTCTATTTTAATCCTTATGGATTGTTTAAATTTCCACAATTAGTAAATTATAAAATTCGTGGAGTTGATATTAATCCATTCATTTGTGCTTATATTGTCACAGGTATTATTTTAGTATTTAGATTTTATGTATCAATATCTGTAAGTAGTATATTAGGTAAGTTAGATAGACAATATAGCCATGGTTATAAATTAAGTGATTATAGAAATAAGTCTTGGTAAAGTTTGCCAGGACTTTTATTATAAAAAAATGTTGTTTTAATTTAGATAAAGATGTAGTATAATAAATCGTATTGAAAAGTAGAGGTTATTTAAAATGATTACTAAATTTTTGTATCAAATGAATGTTAAGAACAAGAGAATTCTTACAGGACTTGTTGAAAATGATTTAGATGAGGAGTTTAGAGAAGATCATCAAATACCAATGGTACTTGAAAGTTCACTAAAGCTTGAAGAGGGTGAAAGAAAGATTTCTAATTTTGGAAAACTTTATTATGGTGTATTTAATGAAGGAATGGAATATAGATATCTTAATATTAATGACTACATGTTAAAAGTTAAGTTAAATGCTTCAGATAAAGTTGCATTCGCTACTCCTTTATCAAAAGAAATGATAGAATCAATTTTAAATAATACTAACTATTTAAATTGTGATCTAAACGTTTATTATGTTGAGAGTGGTTATAAATTAAGAGATAATCTTGAAATGGATGACTCTTACATCGTATTTTTTAAGAAGGTTGAAGACGATGTATATGTTCAATTTACAAATGAAAATGAACCACAATATGTTTCTGTAGTTGATGGAAATTATGATCTTGTTGATGACTTTAAGGACGCAATGAGAGTATATCAAAAAGAAGTTAGAAATCTTTTAGTTACTCATGGTTGGGTTGATAAAAACGTGAAAAAGAGTGAAGTAGCATTATCTCATTTTAATGTATTTACAAACGGACCTCAATCATATTTATTTGGTGGAGAAAATTCATTTAAGGTTACATTTAAAGATAATAATTTAGTTATTGAAAATGAACCAAAGATTACTAATGAATATAGATTAGCTCAAGATGAGACTCGTTCTCAATTATTAAGAAATATGTTATATGGATTTAGAAAGCCAAAGAGCCATGTAAATAAATTATTAAAAGTTAATGATTTATATGTTTCTAAAAATGATAAATTTAATTATACATTAGTAGACATTGCTAATAAAGCTAGCTTATTACCTGAAACTGAAATTGAAATATTAAAGAATGCTATTTCTTTATTTATAAAAGAAGCTAAATTTAAAGAAATAGAAAATGATAATATGGTCAATTATTATCTTTATAATGAGGATAATAAATATGAAGTAAGTACTGAATTAAAGGATGTTAAGTCAAGATTATTAAATCAAGATAAGGCAGTTAAATTCTTAAATGAATTTGAAAATTATGATTCAACTAAAGGTCAATATATTATCAAATCTAATTCAAGCTATATTAATATTAAGGTTATAAATAATTCATTTGAATTATCATATTTAAAATCTGGTTATGAAGCTTCAAAATTTAGTTTAAGCCAAGTAAATGCTCTTGAAGGATTATTATCAACTAAATTTGAAAAGAGAGAATTAGAACCAATCTTTGGTGCTTCAGATTATTTAAGAATAAATAATGAAGATTGCAAATCTGTTACTGAATTATATAAAGATTTCCTTGAAGAAAAGAATAATACAAATATCAGATTCTCAACTTCAATTGAACTTACAAATATTAAATATGGTTCAGACAAGGGCTCATTAGAATATTTAGAATATTTATTCGTTAAATCATTCTTAGATAGTAAGAAATTATTTGATAAGGTTATAAAGAATGAATCTAATATTTTAATTGCAGGTTCTACTTCAAATCTAGAATTAAGTGCTTTATCACAAAGTGCTAAAGATAAGAATGTAAAAGTAAATGCTACATTATTAGATACAACAAAGTGGGGATATTATCCTAAATCTTATGTTTCAAGTAATGTTAAATTTGATGGTGCATATAGATTAGAATTAGAATCATTACCTAAAGATTTCATTTCTAAATTTGATGTAATCTATGTTGGTAAGACATGGAAGGGTAATGAAGAATCAACTGTTTCATTTATTAATTCATTAGTTGAAAATGATTATAAAGGTTTAATTGTTACTACCGCTCTTACAAAAGAATATGGTTTTAGCCAAGATTTCTTAAATGTATTAAATAAAGTTGTTGATTACAATAAATATTTATTTAATTTAGAAGTTGAAGGTAATGTATATAATTCATTACTTGATAAGAAATTATCTTGTTTTGCAATTGCTAAGATTGCAAATAAGACAATTAAAGATGCAATTAAGAGAAAATAAAATAAGACAAGCATACGTAGTATAAACTACAATATGCTTGTCTTTTTCTTTAATACGATTAAAATCCTTTCACTCTTTTTAGTTAATTTCTTTTTGAAATCACCTACTATTTTAACAAGTTCAAATCTCTTGTCATTTATTAATTCGTTGTAATCATAGAAGTGTTCATCATAACTTTCTTCAAAATTATCATTACCAGTAATTTTAATATGATGATGAAGTGTATTAGGTAATTCTACATTCATTTTCCAGTTATAAGAAAAATCTTCAAAATCTTCACTTATATCAGTATTATCTGCATCAAGGAATCTATCATATGAGAATATATCAAATAAGAATAGTCCTTCATCATTTAAATGATCATAAACACTATCAAATAATTTTTTTACATCGTTTATTGAATTTAAATGATTAATAGAATCAAAATAACAAGTTATATTATCATATTTTTTATCTATTTTAAAATTTGTCATATCTTGTTCATATAAATCACAAAAAATATGATTAATAAAAATTTTATCACGACATAAATCTATCATTTGGCTTGATAAATCAAGTCCATCTGTTGGATAACCATATAAGTTCATATTTACTAAGAAAATACCAGAACCACACGCTAAATCTAAAATTGTAGAATCTTTTTTAATATTTTCTTTTGTAAAATTGATCCATTTATTGTAATCAAGGAAATCCATAATAGTATCAAAATAGGCTGAAAAGTTTTTATATTCGTTCATAAGACACCTCTTAGCGTATTATATCATAATTTTATCATTTATTTTTACTAATTTATGATAAAATTATATTATATATAAAAAGGAGTGTCATTATGAAGGCTGTTGCAAAATTCGAAAAAGTAAGTTTAAGTCAATTTGAAAATGATTTTGAATTTGATTTTAATAAAGAAGAAATATATAACGATATTAAATTACCTAAAAGAGCTACAGTAGGAAGTGCTGGATATGATTTTTATAGTCCTATTGATTTTACATTAGCTCCAGGACAAACTATCAAAATCCCTACAGGAATTAGATGTATGATTGATGATGGTTATGTATTAAGTATTTACCCAAGAAGTGGATTAGGATTTAAATACAGAATTCAACTTAATAATACTGTTGGTATCATTGATAGTGATTATTATAATGCGAAAAATGAGGGCCACATTATGATCAAATTAACTAATGATTCTAATGAAGGTAAGATTCTTGAAATAAAAAAAGGTGACGGTATTGCCCAAGGTATATTTAGTCAATACTTTGTCACATATGATGATGAGACTGATGGTGTAAGAGTTGGTGGATTTGGTTCAACAACAAAGCGTTAAAGAGTTCAATTGAACTCTTTTATTTTTTTAGATTTTTAAAATGTGTAAAACTTGTGAAACTATATTTATAATAAACCATTTTGGTTTTAAAATAATGTTAGACAAATGGTTTTATTAATACTTTGTAGTTATAAAATAGGTTGTTTGATAAAATTAAATATTAGTTATATAATTAGATTAATAAAAGGAGAAGATTTCTATGGCATTTTATGAATTAATAAAATTTGATGGTAATGGACTAAATTGGTTGATGTATAAGCATCCTGTTGATGAATTTAATAACAATTCAAAATTAATTGTTTCACCAGGACAAGTTGCGATAATTGTACACAATGGTAAGATTGAAAAGATTTGTGAAGAAGGCGTTGTAAGAATTGATAGTGAATTACTTCCATTCTTAAAAGGATTCACTAAAGCTTTCTTTGGTGGTAAGAATTCATATCCTATTGAAATTTATTTTATCAATAAGCGCATTAAACTTGATTTGTTGTGGGGTACAAGTGATCCAATTAAATTGATTGATCCTAAATATCATATTCAAATTAATGTTCGTGCACGTGGTCAACTTGGAATTAGACTTACTAACTATCAATATTTCTTCCAAACTTTAGTTGGCACATTAATGAAAAATCAAACTATTGATTTTTCTATAATCCAAACTTATTTTAGAGGAAGAATTAATCAAATTGTAAAGAAAAATCTTTCAAAGTATATCATTGATAATCAAGTTACATATTTTGAAATTGATCCACATATTGATGATATTCAACATGTAATTGAAGATGGTATTAGAGAAGATATTAAAGACTTTGGATTTGATGTTGTTAACCTTGCGGTTGAATCTATCAATGTTCCAGATCAAGAATTAGATAAGTTAAATGAAATATTACATAAGAAAGCAGAATATGATCAACTTGGAGATCAAGTATACAGAACTACTCGTGGATATGATGTGTTAGAAGCTGGTGCTGAAAATAATGGTGCTGCTGCTACTATGATGGGAGTAGGTATGGGTATGAATATGGGACAAGCAGTTCAAGGTGCTGCGTCTATAATTCCACCTGCAAGTGAAATTAAAGAAGAGCCTAAGAGTGTTGATCCTAAGATTAAGTGTCCTGGTTGTGGTAGTGAAATTGCTACTACTTCTAAGTTTTGCCCAGAATGTGGAACTAAGATTTTACATAACTGTCCTAAGTGTAATAGTGTTGTTAAACCTGGTCAAAAGTTCTGTCCAGAATGTGGTGAAAAATTATATAATAAAGGAGAATAAGCATGAATAGATTAAAATTAAGTTTTATTATTGAGGCTTTAATTGTTGTAATTCTTATTATTGTTATTCCATTTACTCAAAAAAATGAGTTTGTAGAGGGTGGATTAGCTTTATATTTAACTAGCAAAATCTTATTAGGATTATTATTCTTATCAAGTGTATGTTATGGATTATTATCAAAAGCTAAAACTGGTTCATCTACAGCTATTGTAGGATTTGCATCCTTATTACAATTCGTACCTATTGGAATGCGTGCACTTGCAAATGCCAACTTTGATCAAAAATGGTTAGTTGCTATTCTTATCTTAGCTTTATGTATAATCGTATATATTGCGCTTATCTTTGGTTTATCTTATCAAGATAAGAAAATGGTTGAAAGTGATAAAAAATGTGAAGCTAATACTATTGAAGTTGTAGAAGAAAAGAGACTTGCAACTGATAACGAGGAGACTAAGTAATGTCAGAAGTAAAAAATGAATGTCCTAATTGTGGATATGATTGGTCAAAAGGCGAAAAATATTGTAAGTACTGTGGTACTCCAAATCCAACTTTTGTAGATACTAAAAAGTTGTCAGATACATTTTCTTTTTTCCAATCAAGTAGCACAAATAGTTCAACAGATGAAAATAGTGAGAATAATTCAAAACCAAAGGAATTCAGTGCCGGTCTTTTTATCTTATTGTTAATTATATGCTGGCCTGCTGCAATTATTTATGCAATTGTAACTAATAATAAATAGAAATTTAGAGATATTAAGATACTTAAAACTTAATATCTCTCTTTTATTTTTATAAAATTTATAATTGTATGAAAAGATTAGATTTCTTGTAAATAAATAGAAGATATGTTATAATTTCTAAAGTGTTCAAAGGAGGATAATTTATTATGAATTATCAAGAATTAGCAGATTTATTATTTCCTGAGGTAAAGGAAACTCGTGAAGATATTTTAGCTAAATATCCACGTCGTCCAGAAGGAACTGTAGTTACTCGTATGGCTCCATCTCCTACAGGATTTTTACATATCGGTGGTGTTTATACCGCTTTAATTAACAGAAAGATTGCAAGTCAAAATAATGGTGTATTTATGCTTCGTATTGAAGATACAGATAAGAAGCGTGAAGTTCCTGGTAGTAGAAAAATCATTTGCGATATTTTCAATCGTATTGGATTAAAAATTGATGAAGGTGTAATTTCTGAGACTGAAGAAATTGGTGCATATGGTCCTTATGTTCAATCACAAAGAGTCCATATTTATCATGTTCTTGCAAAGTATTTAGTTCAACAAGGTTATGCATATCCTTGTTTTGCAACAGAGGAAGAATTAGCTCAATTACGTGAGAAACAAAATGAAAATAAAGAAATGACAGGATATTATGGTCAATATGCTGTTTGGAGAGATAGACCAATTGAAGATATTAAGGAAATGCTTGATAAGAAGTGTCCTTATGTATTACGTTTTAGAGTGCCTGAAGATGCACCTAAGAGAATTGAAGTTATCGATGTAATTAAGGGTAAGCTTGATATGGATAATAACTTCAATGATTTCGTATTATTAAAGACTGATGGTATTCCTACATATCATTTTGCACACGCATGTGATGATTATTTAATGGGTACTACTTATGTATTAAGAGGTGATGAATGGGTTGCATCATTACCTATTCACGTTGAATTGTTTAATGCATTAGGATTTGAATTACCTAAATATGGTCATGTAGCTCCTGTTATGAAGAATGATGAAGGTTCTCGTAGAAAATTATCTAAGAGAAAAGACCCTGAAAGTAATGCTGAATTCTATCTTGAAAAAGGTTATCCAGCAAAAGCTTTATTTGTATATTTATTAACTCTTATCAATTCTAATTTTGAAGAGTGGTATACTGCAAATAAAGATAAAGATTTATCTGAATTTGAAGTTAAATTTGAAAACATGGGTGTTTCAGGTCCATTATACGATTTAGCTAAATTAGATAATATTTCAGCTGAAATTATTTATGATAAGACAGCTAGCGAAAATGAAAAGAATCTATTAGATTGGGCTCATGAATTTAATCCTGAACTTGAAGAAAGATTTAAAAATAATTTAGAATTAGTTAAAAAGATTTTTGCTACTCAAGGATTTGAATCTAAAGAACACCGTAAAGATTTAGTTAATTATTCAAGCTTTATGGATTCATTTGGTTATTTCTTTAATGATATTTTCAATGAAGTTCCTGAAAACTTACATGAAAAAATCTTAGAAAATGTTAAAGAAGAAGACTTATCTGAAGTTGTAGATGGACTAATTGAATACTTTAACCAAAAGAGAAATGGCTCTGAAGAGACAATGAAGGATTTAGGTAATAAATTAAGATATACAGATAAGAAACATTATAAGGCTGATCCTGATTCTTATCGTGGTATGATTATGCACCTATATCATATTTTAAATTTAGCTTTAACACATCAAGAAAATTGTATGTCAAGTGATGATATTGTATCAGTACTTGGATATGATGAAGTTATCAGAAGATTAAATTTAATTAAATAATATGAATTTAAAAGAATTAGTATTAAAACTAAGAGTAAATCATAATTTAAAAGGAAGATATCCTATTGTAATATTTACTATTCCAAATGATGGTGGAATATATAGTGGGAAAAAGAAATATTATGTTCTTACATATAGAAAAGAAAATAATGATTTATATTTCCATTCTTTAAAAGGTATCTTTCATAAATATGATATGAAAAATGATTTTTCATTAAAGGTTGATAAATTTAGAGCTTATACAACTGAATTTATGAAATTTGGTGGTGGGAAGGTATCACTAATTTCATATAAGAATGATTATTTTCCATTTGGCTTTTTTACAGGCACAAGAGATAGTCATGAAGGAGAAGTAAATCTAGAATATATGCTAGAAGAATTAAGCAAACAAGGTATTAAGTATATTAACGCTAATGAAGCTGAGCTTAAGAAAGGTAAGACCACAAATGACAAAATTGAACAAACAAATGACGGAGAGGGAGAAAAGGGAACTGATAAATAGAATTGAACATCCTAGAAAATATCAAACAAGAGATAAACAAAATAAAGAAATGTATATTTCTCAAACTGATAGAAATTATAAGGATGGAGACAGAAACTAGGTGAGATAAATGAAAATTGGTGAGATTAATCAATTAAAAGTTGCAAGAAAATCTGATTTAGGATTTATGTTAACTGATGATTCTAAAAATGAAGTTTTACTTCACTTTAGAGAAGCTAAGAACGAATATAAAGATGGAGATATGGTAAAAGTATTCTTATATTATGATAAGAAACATAGACTATGTGCTACTGAAAATGAACCAATTGTTACATTATCAAAGCCAGGATTTGTAAGTGTTGTAGAAACTATCACAGGCACAGGTGTATTTATTTCAAATAACTGTGGTAAAGATTTATTAGTTTCAACAGACTATTTACCATATGATTATAAATTATGGCCTGAAGTAGGCGATATGTTCCCTGTACTTCTTAAAGAAAAAAGAGATTCTCTAGTTGCAAAGCCTTTAAATAGATTTGAAATTCTTGAATTAAGTCAAGAAGATGTAAAATATGAATTAGGTGAAGTAATTAGTGCCTATGTATTCCGTATTTTTGATGCAGGTATTTCTCTAGTTACTAAAGAATTCAAAAACATATTTGTCCATAGAACAATGTTCAGAGGAACATATAGAATGGGACAAAATGTTGATGTTAAAATCGTACATGTTAAAAATGATGATGAATACAATGGTTCTTTAGTTGAACAAAAAGAAAACCAAATAGATCCAGATAAAGAATATATTTTATCATATTTAAAGAGCCATAATAATGTTATGCCTCTTGATGCAAAATCAAGCAGCGAAGCTGTTGAAAGAGTATTACAATTATCTCGTAAAGCCTTCAAAAGAGCTTTAGGTGGATTATATAAAGAAGATAAAGTATATTTTGAAAATGGAAAAACATATTTAAATTTAAACAAATAATAAAACAGTAGGATTAGAATTAGTATTTTAATCCTTTTTTTTTAACATTTTTTGAAATTTGTAAGTTTTATAAAATAAAATATTGAAAAACAAAAAAACTACGATTATAATAATATTAAAGATATTAAAGGGCGGTAAAAATATGAAAAAAAGAAATTATATTGCAGTATTTATTATATTAGTTTTTGTTGTTACAGTTTTAATGTTCTTACAAGGATATGATAGATTTTTATATGTTGACGCTAGCGGTAAAAATGGCTATGAATTAGAAAAGAAATATTGTATCCAAAATAATGTTAATTTTCAGCAATTAAATAAAGATAATAAATTTGAATCAATTAATGAACAATATTATGTTTTATAATATAAAACTATTTTGAGTTTGGATAATAGTATAGATTCATTAACTTTTTATAATAATAATTTATCTAATGTTTTCGAAATTGAAAATTTAGGTGAAGAAGTAGAAAATAAAGCTTATGTATTTGGAAAATATAAGTCATTAGTAAATAAAACATTTAAATATAATAATAAAGAATACACAATTATAGGAATAATAAAAAGAAATAACCAATTTGAAGATAAAATTGGTTATTATGATACACTATTTATTAATGATACTACAATTGATTATTCATATAAATCATGTTTACTTACAAATGACGAATTAAAATATTGTATTGAAAAGAATATTACTTTAAATAAGAAAATTGGACCTTGAACCTCTCATGATTAAAATCATAAGATTCTAACTTCTAACATCGTTATAGAGACTATAACGGCATAGATATAATGCTGATAAAGTTGCCTAAATCCTGTCTAAAAGACACATTATATCTACCTAACATATTAGACTATTAGTTAAATAACATTTAATAATACTTTG
>OCTW011548643.1_pt1 | contig 17894 bp, 14 predicted proteins | sample 1539671 | NCBI WGS metagenome assembly OCTW01 (sample SAMN02144230, study PRJEB22623) | gut metagenome | biome: sheep rumen | host: Ovis aries | place: New Zealand
GTTTAACATAGTAAACTCCTAAAAATGAATTTAGGCACAGTTATCCCATCATCAATTTTTGAGAATAATTAAAATGTTTGAAAGGCTTTTTAATAAAAGTTAAAAAATAGAAAAACTAAGAAAACCCTGATTGCTATATGCAACTTGCATCACATCATGACAAGCAAAATAATTTTAGAAATTTTATTTTCGCACTTTTCTGTGCCTATATTTTTTTAACATGGGTAGCAAAAAAAGTCAAGCATAAAAATTGATTATATTTTTTTGCTTTTGTGCGAGATTTCTTCAAGCCTATAAACAAAGCAATATCCTGTGAGCGGGCTTCGGAATGGTTAGAAAGATATTCAAGAATTTTGTCTTTGTAGTTTATCGCCGTTTTTCTTATACGAAGGACGGTAAAAGTTCACACGAAGCATATCGCCAATTTCAAGGAACTCAGGCCTTTCAACTCCGTATTCATCGCACTCTGCAAAAATGCGTTTAAAGCCAGCCCCCAGCCTTCAACGACTCCAAGCTTTTCACAAACCCCGGCAATAACTTTGTTACGAATGAACCTGTTATCCATTTTTCTGGATTTCGATGGAAGAGCAGAACGGCTGCCCGCTTAAGCATAGTTCCATCAAGAAGATTCAGTTTTTCAAGTAAATCCTGATTCAAAAGCTTCAAGTCATCTTTACTCATTCTGCCGCTTCAAATTGCTTCACGGTGGAAAATATCAAAGCTTTCTTTATCAAGGTCTTCAACGCTCACATTTTCAAGCGGAACAGAATCCCAGTTTTTACCTGTCTTACGCAAAAGAAAATTAGTCAGTGCTGAACCTTGCAAAAGCTGTTTTGTACTGCCAGTTCTGTAATGATACTCGCCCTTATAATTCACAGGATAAGGATTTTCTTCAACAGTAATTTTTATAACATCAAGCCCATTCTCAGTAATCAAATCCACATCAACAATCAATCCAAGCGCATCACGGACTTTATTGGGAATATCTTCCATAAGTTTCTTTGAATCAGCTACACCACAAACAGAACCGTCATCACGTTTACCAATATAAAGCACGCCGCCCTGAGCATTTGCAAACCCGCAAATCCATTTGAGATATTCATCACGCCAAGATTCTTTGTATTCGATTAACTGGGATTCGGACATTAATTTCTCCTTAAAACATTGTTTCATTACAAAAAAACATATCAAAGAATTGATTCTCTTAATAAATAAGCATGTACAGATGCTAATTCAATCATCCAGTTTAAAATCTCAATTACAATGTTCTTTAATCGTGAATCCATTTTTATTAATTGTTTATTTTCATAAATAAATTTTCGCATATATTTTTCTAGATAAAACAATGTATCACTTTCAAGATTTCCAAGAATATCAATTTTCTCAGCTGAAATTATATTATAAAGCCAATAAATACCTTCATTAAAAAAACATGAACCTATATTATTTAAAATACGACTTATAGAATATAATGTTGCAGGAATATTGTTTAATTCTCTAGAACATTTTTCATAGAAATCTTTATTTTCAAAAGAAAGCCCATTCCATTCTTTTTGATCTTCTCCCCACCACTTCCATGCTAATAAATAATTAATTATAATTTCTTCAAGATAATGATTTTTCCCATAGTTTGAGATAGATTTTATTTTAGGATAAATATCATTCCAAACAATCCAAAATTCATGCTTTTTGTTTATTTCCCATTGGACATTTATTAGAGTTCGTATGAATTCAGAGGTCTCTTCTGTTAGAGACAGGTTATTTATCATTGGTCTTAAAAAATCCGAAATTTCAGCAACTTTCCTGTTCAAAATAAAATGGCTATAAGTCCTAAAGATGTTTAGTCTCAATCTATAATAATTTCTATGCTGATCTCTTTGAAGATTTTCTTGCTGAAATATTTGAGAGCAAATCTTATTGATAATTTTTTTATGAAGATTTAACAACATTATATCTTCTGTTTTTGCTGGAATTAGTTTTAATAAAATCTCATAATCCTCAAAATCAAGATTATTAAAATCTAATTGCATGACATCATTTTCATTATCAACAGACATATTATTTAATGTTTCTGATACAAGTTCCTGAATTTTATTTTCATTTATCATGGGATAATATCCACAAACATCTCTTAATGATGAAATCAAATTGTAAATCTTTATTCTTATTTGAGCATAAGTGTATAGAATCAATTTTGTTATACTATAATCTATATCCCATAATTTTGCAGATAAAATTGCTTCAATTGCATAATCACAAATTCGTTTATATTCACCAATTGAAGTTGTGTTTAACAGCAATAATACAATTTTTTTTGCATATTCAAGTTTATCATCAGGGTAATTTATAATTAGATATGGAATTGCATGCGTAGCAGCCTCAACTCCATCATGTATCTGATATGAGTAATTTTTGGAAAACACTTGATTAACAGAGTTCAAAATAATTTTTTTGCAATATTCTCTATCAGCTTCTGATAATATAGAAAAATATTCAATAATAAGCTTAGAACAAACATAGGCTGGTGTTGCATAATCCATGAAAGCATAATTCCTAAAACCTTTATTAATCTCATCAATCAAAACTTTTACTTCTTTTAGAGCATCCAATGGATTATCATTGTAAAGAGTTTTATATTCTGATTTTTTTCGGTCTGAATCTAAAAAATCTGCCCATTGAGATAAAGGGAAATATTTTGTTATTTCAGATGCATTATTATTTGCAATATCGCTTATTTTTTTTAATTTTTCATCCATTTGTTTTGGAATAAATTCAACAATAACTCCTCCATCTTTTTGGGAAACAATCTTTGCATTTAAGTTACGTCTATCAAATCGTGTTACTAGGATTTTATAGTTATCAATATCAGGGGAAGATATATTAATTAAATTCTCTTTATGAAAATCTATTATTTCATAAAGTTGCTGTAAGAACTTTTTATTTTGTTCTTCTGAAAATCCTTTCACACCATATAACTGATATTGTAAAAAGATATTTTCAAGAGAAACATTTCTAAATTTTTCTTCACAAGTTGCAAGACGTTCTTTTGCATAATATTCCTCAATACCTCCTCTAACTCCTATCAGTCCCAGTCCATACAAATATTTTGTTTCATGTTCGTGAAAACATCTTGTTGTATCAATAGGAAAAAATTGAATAGTTTTAAAAAGACATAATGCAATTTCGTGAAAATCATTTGGTTTCGCCAGAACAATACTGCAAACTATAGCTGTTATTGATGTTGATTTTGATTTTATCAGTATGGCATATAGAATATTTTTCATAACATCAACTTCAGTATTTTTTGTAAATTCGAATAAGACTTTTTCAAGAGCCATATGAATTGATTGTAGTACATCTGGTACAACAGGACTACCAGTTCCTCTAAACATACTCCAAATAGCCCAACTAAGGTATTGTTTTATTGGCTTTTCGTTTACATACAGAATAACTTCTTCTACATCATCGCCATAATCTGATGTTTTATATTTTTCAATACATTTGTTTGTAAAACTTATAATAAAATCCAATGTTTCAATAAAAGAAACATGTAATAACCAATATATTGGAGTAATATACGGACTTGCAGTATGATAATCATAAGAGCAATCATCATTAATACCATATCGGGTTTCCATATTAATTGAATGTCCATAATACGTTTTCTTATCAGCTTTCTTTACACTCCAGAAGAAATCGCATATTTTTAATATTATATTTGGAATAGCTTTAATAATTTCCGTATAATATATGGAGTTAATAACTATTTCTTTTGCAAATTCATAATAAATTCCTTTGTTGTTATTATTAATTACTTTTTCAAAAATGTTTATAAGTTCTTCTTTTATTTCACAAGCAGAATTCGAAATAATATTAAATATTTCCTCCTTCTTATTGTGAAGATAAAAATCATCTTCATTTTCTGCTTTATTGAGCAAGAACAATGTTAATAAACCACACTCTTTTGTTACACACCCCTCTTTTATATTAGAAGTCCAATATTTCAAAATTGGCAAAACGGCTGTGAAATTATTTGCAAAGAAATCTTTCTGATGCTTATAAATTAAAGATATAATACATTTCCAGCCATTTCCTTTTGGTTTATAAATTTCATAATCAAATAAATCTGCAATTTCTGTACAAGCAATTCTTAAAAGAAAAATAGCCCTTTTTAGCAAATTAAAATTATTAGTAATTAAATCTTCCTCAAAGCATGAAAAAAAAGTATCAGCATAATTCGATAACATCACAGCTATCAATAATTCATCTTTCCAGAATTGCTCGGTATTTGAATTTTGAAATATTTCATGTATAAAAGCGATTACAGAACTAGATGAATCTAGTAATCCATTTTGCAGCCAAAGTCTAAAAGCTCTTCGAACAGGTAATGAAGTTCCAATTTGTTTAAAGAAATCCGAAACTTCTGTACGATTTGCATAAGCTATAGATATAATTTTGTTTAATCCCCATTCTTCGTAAATATCATGAGTTATAAATACTCCATTATGATTCCTATCATATTCTATTATTTCATCTTGCTTTAATGTTGCAATTATATTTGAAGGAAAACTTGTAGACTCGATATAAAATTTACTAGTCTCACACCTTAGTCTTGTTATTTCCAAAAAAATATTTTGTCTTTGAATATGAATATCGTCTTTTGTTATAGATGCATTTTGAATCTTATTTTGCCAAAGTATTTCATAAAAACTATTTAAGTCTGATACAGAATTCATTGATTTGTAATACTTTATATAGTACTTTAAATAAAAAAGATTTCTAATTAATTCAATTAAATTATCATTCTCAGGTAAATTAATTGATTTTTCATTTAAAGTATTTTTTAATTCTTCAATAGATAAATTTTCTATATCTTTTATTTCATATGATAAATTAAAATTTTCTTTTAATTGAAATTCTAAATCAGAAATATATGAATGACGAACAGTAAATAAGAATGTCCATCCTTCTTTCCGCAAAAAATTAAGAAGATTTTTTAATACATCTGTATTTTGTAGTTCAGCAAGTTTTTCGGCAGAATCTATTATAAAATATTTTTTTTCTTCATCTTTAAAACAATTACTAAATTGTGTGCTTGTAAAATTTATTCCAAAATTAAAAATTCGATTTATGTTATCAACATTCAGTTCTGAAGCTTTAAATATACAAACAGGAGTTTTATTTAAATATGATGTATATAACTCTTTTAAAATCGCAGTTTTTCCACATCCGCCTTCTCCAGAAATAATAATATTCTTTTTGTCATTCAGTTTAGAATAAATTTCTTCAATAATCCCTTTTCTATCGATTTTTATATTAATTCCATTAAAATTTATATAATTTTCTATATCTTGTAGAATTAATTCATTATGTTTTTTAATCTCATCTATTAAATCAGCTTCAGTTTTAATTGTCTCAAAAAACAAATCATATATATAACGATTTTCAGGAAGTGATAATTGTAATTCTATTTCACTAGGAACTCGCCAAATTAATTTTAATCCATTATTAGATGCTACTGCTTCTATCTCTTTTTGATATTCAGGTTTCTTTTTTCTTTTCTTTGAACTTTCAGATAATTCTTTATTCACATACAAATAAAAATATTTTAATCTATCATTTTCTCGTTTCGCTTTATTTATAGAATCAATAATATCATCTTTATTAATGCTGTTATCATAATATTTTGATTGAAAGCCATATAATTCACCATCTTTTTCTAATGGTTCTGTTTCTATGCCAGTTTGATTTTTATAGCGAAACAAACCTATTCTGTTATCCAGCTCAGCACAAAAGAGCAAATAACACATATTTTCAAAAGCTTTAGACTCTTTATTATTATTCTTTGCTTTAAATAAGTTCCAATTTGTAGGATCCATATTTCACATCTCCCTTACTTTGCTCTCAATAAACTCAACTTCATCTGCAGAAAGTCCATATTTCTTGTACAACTGTTTATCTACTTCTGAAACCGACTTACTCCAGTCGATATCGCTGTTTGTGGTAAAATCTTGTAATGGTACATTGAGCCAAGTTTCACGAGGATTATCTTGTGTTACTTTTAGGGTACCAAGCATTGCACGGGCAAATTTTGTTTTTATATACTTCATGCAATTTTCGGCTTCATCTTGTGTATTAAATTTTCCAACACTTAAAAACGTTGTAGTAGAGCCGACTATCGGCTCGCCGACTATCGGGGTCGATAGTACTTCGCCTATCGCCCCCGTTCCATTTGCCTTAGGAATAAATACTTTATAAGAATCAAAATTGTCGGGTACTTTAACATAAGATTTTTTTATCCATTTTAGAATACGATTATTTTTCTCACGACCAAAAATTTTCGCATAGTCGAAATCATCACCCGGTTTTTCTTCAAAAAATAATTCAGGAAATGTATCAAAAACATTTGACCCAATATCATATTTATGTCCTTTACTCTGACGATTTTCAGCCCATGGATTTTCCTCATAAAGTTTATCAGTCAAACGATATAAATCACGACCATATACTAATTCCGAGAACGTTGCAAAATCTTTTGCTTTTACTTTTTCTAATATTGTTCGTAATTCATCATAAGCAACAAAAGTTCCAATCTTTTCAAAGGTCTTGTTCTTATCCCAATAAGTAACTGCAACACCGCCTTTTATATCTACAGTTGGAAAAACATCTGCACTGTTTGCCCAATATTGAACAACTTTGTAATGCTTATCATTAAGCATTTTCTCATTCCAGTCTTTCGGAGTTTTACCGGCATTGAACAAAAATCTTGCAGGATGTATGAAGCTTACCTTTTCACCAAGCTTGCAGGCAGCATCAATAAAAAGATGATATATCGGATCTGAACCGTTTGCGTCTCCTGTTGCCATAATCTGATATGGTGGATTACCTACTATTGCATCAAATTTCATATCTTCATTTCCATCCTTTTTCCAATAATTTGTTTTGCTTACTTTGCTTATAAAGTTTTCTGGTTTGTTTTTCAGCTGATTCACAAGGTCTTCAAAATAATGAGCATTTACTTTTGTTCCTGTGAATCCGGCCAAAGTTCTTTGCGCAATCTTTTTTGCCATAGGAGTTTTACAAATTAAGAAAATGTTTTCTGCAAGAACTTTTTTCCACAAATCAATTTCCATTTCTCGTGTAGGCTTTGGACCTAGCTCAAGTTTTGACCGAGTACGATATACGCTGTAAGCACAATATAAGGCATACAAACCGCTTTTAGAGTTTATTTCCAAAATATGTGTATTCTTTTTAAAAACTTCATCAGTAATTTCATTTTGTTTTATTAATTCTGGTTCAAGGATTTGCTCATTATAATCTTTATCATAGAAACACCAGCCTCCAAGACTTTGAGCAAGGTGCATATTTACAACGCGCCAAGGAGTAAGAACAGTTTCTTTGTCTGGATTTCGGAATGTAGCAAAAATTGAACTTATACGCTCAATTCTTTCTTCAATACTAAGTTTGTCTGCAGCGCGAGCCATTTCACGAATTTTTACACCAGACTCTCGAAATACATCTGGGTCATAATATTTTTTGAACTGCCCAAAGATTTCTTTAGTTACACCTTTTGGCATAAACTCTTCCCATGAAAGGTCATCAACTAAATCGCAAAAGTTATCAAGAGTAATTGCGTCTTCTGTTCCATCAAGATTTTTCTGTAAATCAGCTCCGTACATCAAAAGCGGCATTCTGATAGAAATTCCTCGTAAAATGGAAATTGCAGTATCGCGATTTTTCTTGATTTCTTTTTCTCGGTCTAAGGCTTCCTGCTGCTCTGGGGTAAGTTCTCTAACAGGTTTTTCTCTGATTTCAGGCATCTGTAATAATTCATACTGCTCATCAGTCAAACCTTGTGCGTTGATGTTTATATCACCTGTACTTCCTTGAGCTTTTGTTGAACCAATTATTTCTTTCAGTTTAGAAAACTCTTCAAGAGCAAGTTTATCCATATGAAGAAGCTCATCATTATAAAGATAACTGTCTTCGAAACCATTTTTAACAACCCGCTCAATATAAGCCTTTTTAAGCTGACCAAGCATTTTTTCGGTATTGTAGGCCTTCATCTGACTGCCTTCAAAACCAATGATTGGACAGAAGTTTAAGAACTCACCGAGAATCTCGCGGTCGCTCTGTGTAGTCTTTCCGGTCTTGCTTGAGATTTTTGCTGTTTCGGCAATTACTTTGAGCGTACGGTCTGGAGCAAAGTCGAATACAAAACATTCTTCTTTTTGTTTTCCTCCAATTACGGCAGGAGTTTGTACTCTAAAGATTGTCTGCATATAAGTGCTTGCGGCTGTATTGAAGCTACCTGAAAGCATAAAACAAGCAGTCCAAGGTTTTACGCTTACGCCGGTAGTGAGTCGTCCACAAGAAAGAGTAATTGAATAAGAATCCTCTGGATTTGGACCAATTGCTTTTTCTACTTTCTTTAAAGCTTCTTTTTCTTCCTCTTCTTCGTCTCCGTCACCTGCTACATTTGCAACACTAAAATGTTGAAATACCTGATGGTCATGCAATAATTTACTCAAAGCTTTTGCTTCTTTTACTCCAGGAACCATCCAAAGAGAATGACGAAAATTCTGTCTGTATTCTTCTGTTGAATATGGATAATTTGAATCCGTATCTTCTTTTGTTAATAAATCAAGAAACTGTTTTATATTTGCTTCGTGTATAAAGTCTCCTTCTTTATCAACTCTAAAGAATTCTCGAAAGTTGAATGCAATATCAGCATCTGCATATTCAGGATAGAGTTTTCCCAAGTTATATGTATAAATACTTAGTTTAGGCAATACAGAATATGGATTCGGGTCTCCCTGATGGATTTTATCCCATTCAGCTTTTGCCCGCTGTTCCATAACATAATCCCATGTATAAATTTCATCGTCTTTGAAATCATCCATAAGATTGAATGGAGTGCCAGAGAGATGAAGGACTCTCGTGTTTTCTTTGCGACATTTTGAAAGAACGGCTTTGCCAAGTTCTGTTTGAGTTCCTTCGTGAGCTTCATCAATGATGATTAAATCCCAATTAATATTGAAGATTTCTTCATTCTTAGCAAACTTACCGCCAACAAGCTCAGAACCTCGCATATCCTGAATTGAGGCAAAGTAAATGAAGTGGAAATCCTTCATTCCGTTATCGTCAGCCTTATGAATCATTTCATGGAAGTTTTCTTCTTCTGTTGGATCACCACCATTCTTTTTTGAAAAGTAGTAAAAATCATTTCGGTCATAAAAAATTTTTCCATAATCTTCAAACCAACCAGAATCAACTACAGGACGATGTGTCAGAATAAGAGTGCGATTATAATTCATGCGCTTAACAACTTCCAAAGTTGAAAGTGTTTTTCCAAATCTCATTTTAGCATTCCATAGCATCTGATGACTTCCACCAGATTTTTTGAATTGCTTTATTGTCTTTTCGATAGCTTCCGTCTGTTCTGGTCTGAAAATTACAGGACTTCTATCTGTAGTTATTTCACTTGCATTGAGAGATGTTCTTCCTTCTTTTGCAGCTGCAATTGCTTTCTTTACAGTTTCAAGATCCGTGTAAAACCATTCATTTGCTTTATGTTCTGTATCAAATATTTTTCTTTTTATACCAGAGCGTACAAGGATGTCATGAATATCATGATCTTGGAAAACTATAAGATTTTTTCCTTTCATATAAGCAGTTGCTTCGGTATATAGAAGTTCAAAAGTTACTCCGGCTGTTTGTGTCTGGTGGCGAATTCTATCTTTTGCAGCAGCATTTAATTCCTTACAGTTTGGCTCAAAAGCAAAATAAGCCATTCCTGCATTACAAGAGGCTTCGCCAATTTTAAGAATTCCTTCATGAGCTGTATCGTTAATGCGATAAACATAAATCAATTTTTGCTCAAATGCCTGATTAAAAATCTGTGCCATTATTTCCCGCCTCCTAATACCATATCCACAAAACGAATATTTCTATGAGTTTCCCAATCTTTAATAATGCAGTAAATACCATTGTGTTTTCGGTTGTCACCTTTTGTACAACCAACACAAGGTTTTGCAATTATTCTTCGTTCAAACAAATCTTCATCTATAATTTCTTTTGTACAGCAAGAATTTGGAATTACATATTTGAGGCCATCCATTTGCCATATATTCCATGCAATTACTTTTGCAATGCCTATCAAATCCTGAGTTTCGAGTTTTTCATTAAATTTTGCCTTATAGTGTTCAGCAATAGTAAATAAAACATTTTCCCTTGCAATAAGAACATTATCACCTTGCCAGTCAAAACCATAAACATTTTGAACTGCGGCATAAGCCCATTTGAGCCAATCTTCATGCGTTTCCGTGTTCTCATTTACGATTCTTAATTTTCTATCAAAAAAACCTATTCTGTTTGGAACTTCTATATATTGTCCGGTAACTGCATCATAACGGCTTGTGATATAAGGAGCCTCCCCGCAACTCATTTCAAGGCGCTTGGAAAGAATATAATCTTGCCAGCTTTTGTTTTCTTTTTCTGGAAAAACTATTTTATCTTTAAGGGCAGCCCACTCATTTTTCTTTTCTACATTAAAAACACCATTCCTTCCAAACCATTCCTCGTCAACCAGATTGTTCTGAATATTGCAAATCCAGCTTGGAGTAAAAACTTCTGCTTTTTGTCGTATTCTTTGCTGTTGCTCTGTCTTAGATTTTTCAATTCGTGGCTTTATTATTCCGCCGTGCCGGGAGGTTATAAGCTCAATTTTTATTTCTTTCTCCGAAGTGTAAAGCTCTCCATATTTAGAATAATTGTCCGTTGCCCAAATTATGTTCTTCCCGGTCGTCTTGTCCTGCAAAAGAATCTCCAGCAAGGAACGGTCAATTTTGAGAAGGTCGTTTTCTTTTATATCTATATTTTGTTCGGGTAGCATTTGCACTTATTTATCCACCAAATTAGTTAATTACAATAATCATTTCAACAATCTCCTGTCGCCAACATTTTCAAGAACCTGCATCTGATGGATGGCAATTTTGTTCAGTTTTTCCAGGTGCTCGCTTTGTGAAAGTCCGTCGTTAATGAATACTGCATTCAAGTTTTCCATATTGCTAAGGCAAATCAACTGATTGATTGTGGCGTAGTCGCGGATATTACCTTTTAAATCAGGATTAGCTTCTCTCCACTGTTTCGCAGTCATTCCGAACATGGCTACGTTAAGCATATCTGCTTCATCTGCATAGACAAATGACTTTTGCTGTGGTGTCAGTTCAGGCGGAATAAGGTTCTGCTTGATTGCATCTGTATGGATATGATAGTTGATTTTTGCAAGCTCCCGTTTTGCGCTCCAGCCAAGCTGTTTTTGTTCTTCTGCTTTTAACCGCTGATATTCCTTTACAAGCAGAAGCTGAAATCTTGGACTTATCCACATTCCAAAATGATAAGCAATATCCCTATGTGCGTAAGTTCCACCGTAGCGTCCTGCTTTTGATACAATTCCTATGGCATTCGTGCGTTCAATCCATGTCTTAACAGAAAGAACAAAGTTATTGCTTCCCGCAGCATTTTTAATTGCACCGAATTCGGTACAATTAAAATCAGGATTATAGAGCATTTCCCATTCACCAAGATATTCTATTGTATTTTTTAGACTCAGCCAACGAAAAATAATATGTTCCTGCAACTGACTGCGCGCCATATCTGTTAAAGAAATAAAATCATCTTCATTTTGACGAATAACCGTTATTTCTGTATTTTCTACAGTTATTTTTGCCATCTTCTGCACCTTCCAAACTATTCTATCGCACTACAGTGTCAACGAATGACACTTCATCCATTTTCTGCGGAAGATGTTTCATTCATCACACAAATATCCCCCACATCACAATCCAAGGCCTTGCAAATCTTTTGCAGACTTTCCATTGAAACAAATTCGCCTTTGTTCAGTTTTGCCAATACATTAGAGGAAATCCCGGCTACAGTTATCAGGTCAGTTTTCTTCATGTCCTTATCAATCAATAGCTTCCACAGCTTTTTATAATCTACATTCGCATTACCTTTTGCCATAGCTCTATTATAGCATATTTTTGGCTTTTGTGGTGAACAAATATCACGAAAGGCAAATATTTTTTGCAAAAATCAGCTTTTTCACCCCATTTTTTCTATTTTTTTGCTATAATACCGTATATGCAGGAAAGTTTATCTAATGCCGAATATGATGTGCCTCAGCAACAGGAATCCGATTTTGAAGGCTACGACTCAGATCCAAATTCAGAGGATTCCTTTGAAAAAGCCGAAACCCTTACATTACAGGCAATAAGCTCTGCTCCTGCCTTTACTGATTTTTTTGAAGATGCAAAATGCCTGACCCGCTTATATGATAATACAAGCGATGATGAGCGCAAAGGATTTTTCTACCTTTTTCGCGCCCACGATGCCGTTACAGGCCGGAACATTGCAGTAAAAACCACAAATCCCGCATTTTGCGAAGAACATCAGCAGCTAAACGACTATCTTAAATGGGAAAGCGCGGTCCTAAGCCGTCTTAAAGGAAAAAACAGAATCCAGCAGATTTGTACTCCTCTTAAGTCTATACAAGTTCCAGTCAGCTGCGACGGCGATATCGAAAGTGCCCGCTGCCTCATAGAATCAGGCGACCTCAACTCTGGGCGAAGACTACTGGACAAGTCATACAAGCAGGCCAGCAAAACACTTCAAGGCTACCATCAGAGCATTGAGCGCTTTTTGGAAGAGTGCTGAAAGGGTGATTTTATTTTGGTAACAGCATCAGCCGATTTGTTCTATTCCCTTTTCTAGGCATTTTTCCCAACTCTGTCGCTTATCCCGCACATCATCAAAATCTGCCCATAGAAAACAAGAGATATCGTGCTAGACTTGGCGTAGAGATATGAAAAAGCTGACAACAATTTTTGCAGTGCTCGTGCTGGCACTTACCGCCTTCACGGGCCAGGAATCAAAACAAAGAAATGGGACGCCACCAATGACCACAGAAGAAAAAGAGGTATACTCTGCCTACAAAGCAATCAACAATGCTATGATAAAAAAAGACCGGGCCAAAATGGAACTCTACTTTGATAAAGACCTGACCTTCACACACATGAGCGGAAAGAAACAGGCTCGGGAAGAGTTCATTGGTGAAATCATGGACGGAACTCTAAACTACTTCAAAGTGGACACAAAGGATTATTCAATCAGCATGGACGGCGACACAGCGCACATGAAAGTCACCCATACACTCACGGCAAAAGTTTATGGCATAAGCGGCAGCTGGACTATGAGCGGTGAAAACACTTACAAAAAGAGTGGCGGAATTTGGGTCAGGATAAAATAAAAAATTATTTTTCATTTTCAAATTTCTGCAAAAATCTCAAAACTTAATGCAAGCAACACATGTGACAAAGCAAGAAGATTGTATCAGCACAATCTTTTGCCCACTGACAAAAATCTTCAACTCCCTAATAGCTTCCTGTTCCCTAATAAATCTGAAGTTAACCACAGAATACACAAAAGGGTTTTCCGTACTGCCATAGCTGGAGACAAGAAAACCCATTGCAGAGCCTACTTTTCTACATAGTATAGCCGGGTTTTACAAACACGTTTTTGTTTGCAGGATCCGCCACCTTATCGTAAACCTTTTCCTTCCATTCATCCTGCGGCACATCCTCTATAGAAACAGAAAAATGCTCTATTTCGCGGCCAAGCTCACGGCTAGCAACTTCGGCAAGCTTTTCCGCAAGATTCTTCTTAATCTTTTCATCCCTTCCCGGGTACATCTGCACTGTAATATGAGGCATTACATTCTCCTTTATCTACTTTTCCTCAAAAGCTTCTTTTGATTCAGGCGAAACATGAAGAACAAAACCATTCTTTGCATCCCCATCAATCATCACTTCAAGTATATGGGTATCTTCCGTATCAAGCCCACCGCAAAAAAGAGACTCATGCTTTGAGTTTTTAAATTCAGAAGTATCATCTGCCACCGTAAAAAGAGCAAAGCTGTCCCTGTTGAATTCATCTTTCCTGTAGCGGTGCCCATAAGAATGAAGAAGATAAAATGCTTCTTTTTTAAAGACCCCACTTTTAAGTGATATTGTTTTGGGAACCCATTGCCCGTCAAAAGTCTTTAAGGTACCGGGGTTCATCATCTTTAGGTCCTGCACAATTTTTACGTCCGACAAATCAAATCTGGCTGTCTCTTCCCAAGATTCAGACCAATCAGAATTGTAGCGGCTTATTGTTAGAACAAGATAAGAAGCGTATTCTATTTTCCTTTCCTTACCAGAATTGATGATGAGCATTACCATATTTTTGCAAGAACAAGAGGTTCTAATTCCACACATAGTCTCGCTTGCAAGTTTTCTTCCATCCGCAGAATAGCTTGTAATTTCCGTAAAAGTATTATCATCATCCAAAAGTCTTTTCTTTACATTCCAGCTTAGCGAAAAGTCATCATTGAATTTTGGCTTTGCATAAAGGCTTTCCTTGTGAACCAAAACCTTTTTTTCCTTGCGCGTAGATTTTGCTGCATTTTCGTAAAAGGAAAAATAAGTCGCTTCAACAGTTGAAACTCCTCCAAAAGAAACATTCGTATTCATTGCACTTGCAAGAAGAATGTAAAAATCCTTCCGCAGTATAGGCTTTGAGGCATTTTCTTCACTCTTGCTCAAAATGAGCTTGCGGTCAAAGGCCCTCCCATAAGTTTGCCCCTGTTCTGTAAAGCCTATTTCTTCCGGCTCGTCAATGCAGCTATAGGTGTTGCCAATAAAGCGGGTAACATATTTTAAGGCACCGTATTCAGTAAGCGGGGCATTAAGCGAAAGAGAAAAAAGTTCTTCTTTCGTAAGAAGAGGTCTTTTAACAGCATAAAAAAGAGAGAGCAAAAAAGTTTTTTCTTCCTCGCTAAATTTTTTATCCAAGGGAGCAAGCTCCTTAATCAAGTACCACTCCTTTGAACTTTGCCACGCCGAACCTGCACCTTGAACTCTTAAGAGCGTTCTTAACGCTTCTTCTACAGAAAGTCCACCTTCCCTTTTTAAATCCTCTACCGAAACTATATTGAACTTTGCCAAATCCCAAACTCGTCCGCAGTCAGCAAAAAAAGATTCCTTCTTCTGGGCAAAGATGGAACTTAGAAAAATAAACAAGCCTAGCATCAAAAGTAAAGGCCGGGCACTCTTTCTTACAGAAACACTTTCATCATTTTTCATAAAACAAAGTTTACCACAATTATTCTTTTTCACTCAACACAGACACGCCAAAGAAAAACCGCTACCAAGGAAAGATTTTTTATGCTATACTCACAAAACTTAATGCAAACGACACATGTGTTGAAGCACCACTTCGAATAAATCTGATCACGGCACATTAAGAAATTCGTCCGCACCGGCAATGCCGCACACGCGGATTCAAGGAGGATTTCTTATGCCAAGAAATCAGTTTCAGAGAATGGTCTTTGCATTCATCACAGTTGTAATTACCGTTCATGCTTATGTTTTTTACAGCATTTATGTTGTAAATGGAGATTCACTTCGACAGGCTGTGGGAACAACCAGTGTTCTTGCAGCTGTAAGAACAATCGGCGGAATCTATATGTTCGGCCGCGTTATGCCGGTATGGTCTGTAGTTCTGGTTGAATTCTGTTTTGCCTATTTTATGGAATGCGTCTACGGAAGCCCGCTTTCATTCCGTCTTGCCTGCAAAAACTTTGATCCCAAAACAACACATCCAGTTCTTTTTGAAACAGCCATAATCTGTGCAACTGTAGGCCTAATGGTTCCAGCGATGAGTCTGATTGCGACCTTCCTCTACTACCCTTACAACAACGGCTTTAAGATTCACACTGCTCTTGTCCAGTGGCTGCGACTCATGTGTTTTAATTTTCCTTTTGCCTTTTTTACCCAAATCTTTTTTATTCAGCCTTTTGTGCGAACTGTTTTCAAATTGATTTTTGCGGGAGATATTAAGAAGCAAAAAAAAATTTAATATCTTTACTTACATAAAAATTCAAAATCTGATATACTAGTGCAACAAATAAGCAGATTCGATTCTTCCTTCACATAAACGAGCAGCGATGAGCGTAAGTCCAGTTTTTGGAAACGCAATCGCTGCTTTTTATTTTTGAAAAAATATGTGAGGTTTTTATGAAAAATTATGATTTGGGTACAGAAAAAATCGGCCGCCTTGTTCGTCATTTTTCGGTTCCATGTGTTATCAGTATGCTGGTTGCAGCTCTTTACAATATTGTGGATCAGATTTTTATAGGCTGGAGTCCGGCTGGTGCTTTTGGAAATGCAGCTACAAATATCGTCTATCCTTTTACAGTTCTGGCTCTGGGGCTTTCCCTTTTAGTGGGAGACGGAGCGGCGGCAAATTTCAGTCTAGAATGGGGAAGAAATAACAAGGACCGGGCAAATAAATCTGTAGGAAACGGATTTTTTATTCTTGTGATTTTCTCAATTCTTCTCTGCATCATCGGCTTTATTTTTAAATCACAAATCCTGAATCTCTTCGGAGCAAGTCCGGAAGAAAAAACTTGTTATGATTTTGCCGTCCAGTATTTCACAGTAATCTGCAGCGGCTTACCCTTCTATATGATTGGACAGGGAATGAATGCTTCAATCCGTGCTGACGGCTCTCCAAAATATGCCATGGCCTGTACCCTTGCAGGAGCAGTCGCAAATCTTATCTTAGACCCGCTTTTTATTTTTGCCTTTAATATGGGAGTAAAGGGAGCGGCCATTGCGACCATTATCGGACAGGCACTTACTTTTGTCAGTTCGCCTGGAAACTTCAATTCTTTCAAGAATCGTATCAATCGGCATGGCTTCCCTCATCGTTCAGCTTTCAATTGTGGTGATCATTGCGGTGAATAACAATCTGCTTTCAAAATACGGCTATGAAACATTTGCCAGTACAGGGGTGGCATTCGGCTCAGTTATTCCTCTTGCTGTTGTGGGAATCGTTATGAAGGTTTTTGGAATTGTTGTTTCCATTGTGATTGGAATAAGTCTTGGAGGCCAGCCGATCATCGGCTTTAATATGGGGGCTGGAAATGTGGAGCGTGTAAACGAAACAATCAGCACGATTACAAAAATTGTCCTTGCAATCGGCACAGTGTTCTTTCTGATTTTTGAACTTGCTCCGGATTTTGTAATTTCCCTTTTTGGAAAAAACAACAGTCCGGAATATACCGAATACGCACGTCTCTGCGTCCGAATCTTTTTGAGCGGCATCATCCTCACCTGCTTTATAAAATCTGCAGCCATCATGCTCCAGTCCCTGGGTAAAAGCGGAAAGTCAACTCTGCTAGCCCTGCTCCGCGACGTAATCGTCTTTGTGCCTTCTTCAATTATTCTGGCACTGACCAGTCACAACATCGTCACCATGCTCTGGGCTTCTTTAATCAGCGACGTAATATCATTCGTTTTTGCAGTGATTTTTATAAAAGGCAGAAAGTAAGAAACTTACGCGTTCACGAAAGACAAAAAAAGCCACCTCAACGCAGGTGGCTTAAAAAAGAATTGGATGGGCGGCGTATGCATCGCTTCGCTCCGCGTACTGCAAGGAAATTATTTAACAGTTCGCTCTCGCTCACGGCGTATCCATCATATCAGGTTCCCTGATTTGCAATATGCTTCTATTTTAGATTCACTTACATCAAAAGGCGTGTCTACATGGACGGCACTTTAAACTACTTCATAGTGGACACAAAGGATTATTCAATCAGTGTGAATGGCGACACGGCACAGATGAAAGTCACTCACACACTCACTGCAAAAGTTTACGGCATAAGCGGCAGCTGGACTATGAGCGGTGAAAACACTTGAAAAAAACGGGATGGAATCTGAGTGAGAATTGAGTAATGCCTTGCCTTTTTCCGTTTACAAAAATCACTTTTCAGGGATTGTGCTTTTTGC
>OCTW013421198.1_pt1 | contig 17886 bp, 11 predicted proteins | sample 1539671 | NCBI WGS metagenome assembly OCTW01 (sample SAMN02144230, study PRJEB22623) | gut metagenome | biome: sheep rumen | host: Ovis aries | place: New Zealand
AGGAACATGCGACGGCTCCTATCAGGAAGGATGCGGCCAGTAATGACTTGCTTAACATATTAATTGTCGGATTTTCTAACTATAAAAAAAAGACTGTGGGATCAAGGTCTGATATATCTGAAGCTAAAGATTCTATTATGTCTTTTTGATGTCCTATAGGATTTAATTGCTACAAAGATAGTGATTTTTCCGGATAATGTACCTGCGTAATGACAAAGGCCCTGCGAACGGCTACCTTCGGACGAAATACCGTGTTTTTTGTCCTGGCTACCCGTCATGGCTCCGTTTGCGGACAAGAATAGCCGATTGTTGTCCCGAAATTATCTTACAAACACGGAATCGGCCCGGTCGGTGTAGAGGATGCCGTCCAGATGGTCGCATTCGTGCTGGAAGATGACGGCGGTGAAGCCGTGGACGGTGTCGCGTACCACTTGCAGGGTGGCGGGGTCTTTCCAGGAAACAATGATATCGGATGCGCGGGGGACGATGCCGCGTCTTCCCGGGACGCTCAGGCAGCCTTCCGGGCCGCAAACCCTCGGTCCGAACAGCGAGTCGATGCGCACGTTAGGGTACACTTCAAAGGGCTCGCCGGGCTTGTCGAAGCGTTGTACGGCCACGATGCGCCGGTTGATGCCCACCTGCGGCGCTGCAATGCCAACGCCGTCCTGCGACGGGTCGGTGACGGTGCGCAACATCTTGGCGGATAGCATCCTGAAGTCCTTCGACCGGAGGGACCGGTCGGACAGATCTGTGCTCTGCGCCCGCAGGACCGCCGTGTCGGCCGGGTCGAAAATGCTCAGCACCCGCATGACGGAATCGCTCCGGACGATGAGCCGCCGCTCGGCGCGCCGGAAATCTTTCGGCTTTTCGCGCTGGAGGGAGAGGGCAAAATAGGTCGAAATCAGAATGAGGGCCAGATAGACCAGCCCGGACAGGAGGTTTTTGTGCATCATGACGCGAATTTAGCGAAATAATTGATAAATTGCACAGAATTTGCTGAAAGGACTCAAAAATTAAAAGGGATGAAAAAATTGTTTTCCTGGGTGCTGTTGCTTTTTCTGACGCAGGCAATTCATGCACAGGTTTTCATTGCCAACGGAGCTTTTGAGGGGCGGCATACCCGCATCCTGGTGGAGGTGGTGGATTCCCTGTCCAAAGAGCCCATTCCTTTCGCATCGGTCTATGTGAAACTGAAAGGAGATTCGGTCATTACCAATTTTACGCTTACGGATACGCTGGGCAAGGCCGAACTGAAAGAAATCCCGCACGGAGACTATTTCATCAATATCGAATACATGGGCTACAAGCCCTATGTAAAACAGAAATACCTTCGTCAGTGGCTGGTGGATCTGGGGACCGTCAAACTGAAGCCCGATCCCACGTTTCTGAAGGCGGCGCAGGTGGTAGATGCTGCCGTTCCGGTGACCATCAAGAACGATACGATTGAATTTAATGCGGCGGCTTTTCACACATCGAACTACGCCGTACTGGGTGACCTGTTGAAGAAAATGCCGGGTGTGGAGGTGGCAAAGGACGGAAGCGTAAAGGTGAACGGCGAGTCGATAACCAAGATTACGGTGAATGGCAAGACCTTCTTTTCCAATGACATAGCGGCGGCGGTGGCCAATCTGCCAGCCAAAATGATCAACAAGGTGCAGGTGTCCGACAAAAAGAATGAGGATGCCTCGAATGTGGTGAATGCCCAGGAAAATGCCGGCCAGAAGCAGATGAACGTTGTCTTGAAAAAGGAGTACGAAAAAGGCTGGTTCGGCAGCCTGACCGCATCGGGCGGCGTGGCTGCTGGCGACAAAGATAAAGAGTTCTCCGGCGGCCGGGACGGCCTGTATAATTTCAAGGTCATGGTGTCGGGGTACACGCCCAAGGATCAGGTGACCATCCTGGGCAATGCTCTCAATGCTCCGGGCTATGGCGATTTCGTCTATTCCGGCGCCATGGGAGATGGGGGAAATGGCCTGATGAAGGTGGCCGATGCCGGGTTCGATGCCAAGACCGATCGGGTGAAGGGGCTGAATATCACCTCGGTAGCCTCATGGAAAGCGTATGAAGAGGACAAGCGGACCCGTACCTCCCGAACCACCTTTCAGGGTGACGGAAACGATGTCCTGGCCGATACGGACCGCTCTGCCCTTACGCGCTCCGATAAGGTGAACGTGGGGTTTGAAATAAAGAATACGGAACGCAAGAAGCGCTGGTTCAATTTTGAGCCGGGCCTGACCTGGTCCCGCAATCGTTCGGATGCCACGATGAAGAGCCGGTCCGTGACAGGAACCGATCCATTGAACGCCTCTTCTTCGAGCAGCGCTTCGTTGACGGACAACCTGGGATTCAAGGGCGTCCTGCGGGGCGGTGTGAAAGATGCCGGGAAAGAAAAACGGGACCTGCGCGCCCGCCTGGACTGGTCGATGAACCGGTCCGACGGAGACAGCCGGGAAATCTCGCAAACGGAAATGTATCAGACGGGCTCGATTCAGAAGCGTGACCTTGCTTATGACAATGCCGCTCGTAACAGTTCGTTGACGGGAACCCTGCAGTGGGAGGAACCGCTGGTGGAGAACTGGATCATCCAGACCCGCCTGAAGGGTAATTATACGGTCCGGAAATCAGCGGGCGATGCCTTTAACTGGCTTTCCGGGACAGGCGTTTATGATGATTATTATTCTTCTGAATCAAATAATTACCATCAATTGTACTCCCTTTCCTCCTTGCTGCAGTACAAGAAAGACAAATGGAAATTACAGTTGGGCGCCGAGGTCATGACGGAGAAAAACGAGACCTACTCCAAGACCTATGGCGTCTCTGCATGGACCGGTCGCGATGAGTGGTTGTGGAATTACGCCCCGGTGATGAGTCTCTCCCGGACCGGTGAGGGCTGGGAATACTCGCTCAGTTATTCAGGCGCATCCTCGCAGCCTTCCGCTTCGTTGATGGTCCCGGTGTTGGATATCACGCTGCCCACCCGGTTGAAAGCCGGAAACATTTACCTGTTGCCTTCCTTCCAGCACCGTTTGAGCGGCCGGGCCAATATTTCCGATAATAAAAGGGGAAGATACGCTTTTTCAGGTATTTCCATAGGGACGAATGTGCGACCCGTCGTGAATGCCAGTTGGCTGGATGCCTCCGGTATCCGCTATGCCGTTCCGGTGAATTCCCGGAAACCGACGTTGAATGTGAACGGCTATTGCGGCGGGGGACTGTCCTTGGATAAAAAACAGTTGTTCCGTGTGACCGGTTCCATCCAACTAGGCTATTCCCGGTTGGTCAGTTACCAGAATGTGGGGATTGTTCCAATGATTGATACAGACCATTTCGACTATGATGCTTTCATGAAATCTTTCTGGGGCGAGGATGCCGGCGGCGATATCTTCTACGGCGGCGGCAGCGGATTCTCCGAGAGCCTTACCCGCAATATCAGTGCGGGAGGAAACCTGGGGCTCTCCTATGGTCCGGTCTGGTTCTCGTGGTCTTCCTATATGCGGATGGCGCGCTACTCTCTGGATGCATCGGCCAATACGACGGTATGGACCCACGCTCCGGAACTGGAATTGGAATTTGATGACTTGCCCTTCGACCTGGAAATCGAATCCCGGATGTGCTACCGCTTTTTCTCGGGTTATACGGAAGGTTTCAGCAAGCCGGAATTTCAATGGGACCTGATGCTGATGAAGCACATCAAGAATTTCAGTTTCTTTGTCATGGCACGAGACCTGCTGGACCAGGCCCGGGGCGTAAGCCGGACCACGGCTGAAAACTATCTGGAAGATTCCTATACCAATGTGCTGGGACGGTCGGTTTTCGTGGGTATGAAGTGGTCTTTCGGTAAAACAGGCATGAAGCAAAGCCGCGCTGCCATGCGTGGCGCGTGGAATATGGAATAGTATGAAAAGATTGATTTTGAGTTTATTCTGTCTGGGAGCGGCGCTGACCGCTTCCGCCCAGGCCGTCCGCCCGGTTTCGACGGCCCAGGCTGCGCCCGGGGTGGCGCAGCGCTATGTGGATCTGGTTACTTCGTCCGATCTCTTTATCGACGGGCAGGTGGGTGTCCTGGCCGTGACGGTCGGGGGAGATACGCTGGTCAGTCACCGGTCGCAGAACCGGTTGCTGCCGGCATCGAACATGAAATTGATTTCTACCGGCATGGCCCTGCATTACCTGGGAGCCGGGTTCCGGTACGAAACCACCCTGGCCTACGACGGTGTCGTGGAGAACGGTGTGCTGAAAGGAGACCTCTACATCGTAGGAGGGGGCGACCCGACCCTGGGTGCGAAAGATTCCATCGCAACGCCGGTGAACGATCTGTTCGCCCGCTGGAAAGAACTGCTGGAGCAGGCCGGCATCCGCCGTATCGAAGGACGGATTGTGGGGGACGGCCGCTATTTTGACGGCCCTATCGAGGAACCCTCGTGGGGTTACGAAGATCTTGGAACCTATTATGCCACAGGCGGTAACGGTCTCTGCTTCTATGAGAATGTGATCGATATCAAGGCCACGCCCGGTGCTGCCGTGGGCGATCCGGTCACCTGCGAGGTGCTGTATCCGAACACCCCCTGGATGAGCTGGGATTTCCCCTGCAAGACCGGTCCTGCCGGCACGGGCGACGAACTGTACCTCTATACGACGGACCTGTGGCCGGTGGCCCAGATGCGCGGGACCTTTGCGATAGACCGGAAACCCAAGGTAGAGGAGTGCTCCAATAAGTTCGGAGCGATGACCTGTGCTTATTATTTTTATAAGTATCTGACATCCAACGGTGTATTTGTTTCCGGCGGCCCCGCCGATATCGGCCCGGACGGACGGGTGCGCGAGGACCTGGCGGCCCCGTTCGGAGAACCTTCCGGCACCGTCGCTCCGGCGGCATCGGCCCTGAAGGAGGTGGGGAAAACCTATTCGCCGGAATTGCTTAAAATCATCAGGAAGACCAACTGGGACAGCGACAATTTCTTTGCCGAGACGTTGATGCGGACCCTTTCGGTACGGGAACGGGGCACGGCGGTGTACGATACCGTGCAGGTGAATGCGATGGCCCTGTTGGAACGGTTGGGGATGGATACTTCAAAAGGCATCTACATCAGCGACGGCAGCGGACTGTCGCGGGAAAACTATATTTCGCCCGATGCCATGGTCCGCTTTCTGCGGGTGATGCTGCGGTACCGCTGCTTCGACGATTTCGTGCACTCCCTGGCGCAGCCGGGCCATAACGGTCCGTATTTCAGCCGGTTGCGCGGAGAAAGCGAGGCGCTCAAGGACCGGATTTACATGAAAAGCGGCTCCATGGGGGGCGTACGCTGCTACAGCGGTTATGTGCTTCCCACGAGCGGCGAGAAGAAGGATATCATCATCTTCTCGGTCATGACCAACAACGTCACGGCGCCCACGCCCAAGGTCCTCCAGGTGATGGATAAAATTATCGCCCTCGTTGCTTCGGGGAACTGATTTTCTTCTTATCTTTGCGTTCAGATTGATAGAATGATGAAAAAGACAGTTTTGGTTTCCGGCGGAGCCGGGTATATTGGCAGCCATGTGAGCGTGGAACTCCTGTCCGCGGGCTACGAAGTGGTGGTCGCCGATAATTTTTCGAACAGCGACCGTACCTGTTTCGAGGGCGTGAAGCAAATTACCGGTCGGGAAGACCTTCCGCTCGTGGAAATGGATGTTTGCGATGCCGATGCGGTGAACCGGTTGTTCGCCGGTTATTCCATTGACGCGGTTATCCATTTTGCCGCATACAAGGCTGTGGGAGAATCGGTCCGGGAACCGCTGATGTACTATAAAAACAACCTGGGCAGTTTCCTGAATGTGCTGGAAGCCGCACAGGCACACGGCTGCAAGGTGCTCTTCTCTTCGTCCGCCACGGTCTATGGCGAGCCGGACGAGATGCCGGTGACGGAAGAATCGCCCCGCAAACCGGCCACATCCCCCTATGGAAATACCAAACAGATTTGCGAGGACATCCTGCGCGATACGGTTTTCGCTACGAAAGGCCGCGTACAGGGCATCGCCCTGCGGTATTTCAACCCCATCGGCGCGCATCCTTCGGCCCTGATCGGTGAGCTGCCGCGCGGCGTTCCCAACAACCTGGTGCCGTTTATTACGCAGACGGCCATCGGCAAACGCGAATGCCTGAGTATTTTCGGAAACGACTATCCGACCCCGGACGGAACCTGCCTGCGGGATTATATCGACATCGTGGACCTGGCCCGTGCGCACGTTTTTGCGGTACGCCGCATGCTGGACGGCCGGATGGACGCGGATTACGAGATTTTCAATATCGGCACCGGCCGGCCGGTTTCCGTGCTGGAACTGGTGCAGGCCTTTGAAAAGGTGAATGGCCTGAAGTTGAATTACCGGTTCGCCCCGCGCCGCGAGGGCGACGTGACGGCCATCTGGGCCGATCCTACCCGGGCGAACACCGTTCTGGGCTGGCGTGCAGAGCGTACGATTGAAGAAACCCTGGCCGCGGCCTGGGCCTGGGAAAAACATTTGGCAAAACAATAATCATGGCAACGGGCGCAAAAACGAAGACCCGCTGGTTCTGTACCTCGTGCGGCAACGAAAGTCCCAAATGGATGGGGCGATGCCCGGCATGCGGGGAGTGGAACACGATGGTGGAAGAGACCGTCGTCACCGGGAAGAAGTCTTCTGTCCGGGGCGAAAGCGTCCCCGGCGCAGCCCGCAAACCCGTCCGCCTGCCCGACATCGATTCTTCGGCCGAAAACCGCGTTTCCCTTGGCAATGCCGAGGTGGACCGCATCCTCGGCGGGGGGCTGGTGCAGGGTTCGCTTGTGCTGATCGGCGGCGAGCCGGGCATCGGCAAATCCACCCTGTCGCTGCAGATTCCGCTGGGATGCCCTTCGCTCAAAACCCTCTATGTGACGGGAGAAGAGAGCGCCCGCCAGGTAAAGATGCGGGCCGACCGGCTGGGGGGAGACTCTTCCAACTGCTTGATTTTCAGCGAGACGCTCATGGAGCGTATCCTGGAGGAAGCGGAATCCACGGCACCCGACCTGGTGGTGGTGGACTCCGTCCAGACCATGTACACCGAGCGGGTGGAAAGTGCCCCGGGCTCCGTTTCCCAGATCAAGGAAGTGGCGGCCATGCTGCTGCGCTTTGCCAAAGAATCGGGGATTCCGGTCATCTTGATCGGACATATTACGAAAGACGGCTACATTGCCGGCCCGAAAATCCTGGAGCACATCGTGGATGTGGTGCTGCAGTTCGAAGGGGAGAATCGCGGCTCGTACCGCATCCTCCGCAGCATCAAGAACCGTTTCGGATCCACCAGTGAACTGGCGGTCTTCGAGATGACGGGGAAGGGGCTGCGACAAGTGTCCAACCCCTCCGAAATGCTGATTCCGATGCACGAGGAGGGCTTGAGCGGTACGGCGGTGAGCGCCATGCTGGACGGCACGCGCCCCTTCCTGTTCGAGGTGCAGGCGCTGGTGAGTTCGGCGGTGTACGGGACGGCCCAGCGGTCGGCCACTGGCTTCGATGTGCGGCGGCTGAACATGCTCCTGGCCGTGCTGGAAAAGCGGGCCGGCTTTAAATTGGGACAGAAAGACGTGTTCCTGAACATGGCCGGCGGCCTGAAGGTCTCCGACCCGGCCTGCGACCTGGCTGTGGTGGCGGCCGTTTTGTCTTCTAATTTTGATTTCCCCATTCCGGCCGATACCTGTTTTGCCGGAGAGGTGGGCCTGAGCGGAGAAATCCGCCCGGTTTCCCAGGCCGACCGGCGTATCCTGGAGGCCGCCCGCCTGGGCTTCAAACGGATTTTCGTCTCTTCCTACACAACATTGGATGCACCGCTTTCCGGTAGCAAGATCGCCGTGGTAAAGGTGGCGGATATTCCCGCGCTCGTCCGCGAACTGTTCAAATAATCCGGCCCCATCCAGATCATCTTAGGGCAGGAGGACGTAATACGGGCTGTTTTTGACGGAAAGGACACCGGTATCGGGCAGGTCCTGTTGGCCGAGGATGCGGCGGAAGCAGAGGGGCTTGCGGTCATAGAAATCGGGCTGTTCCCGGTCGAAGGAATTGATGCGGACCACGTGACTGGCATGGATGAAACGGCTGTCGCCAATATAGATGCCCACATGCGTGGCTTTGGCCGGCTTGTCCGCCGTGGCCTCGCGGCCCCAGAAGACCAGGTCGCCGGGTTGCAGGGATTCCCAGAAGCGGGGGCCGTCGGCGGGTTCAACGGGGATGCCGCAGTGGGCTTGTTGGGAAGCGTTGCGGGGAAGGAGAATGCCATTCAGGAAGAAGGTACTGCGGGTGAGACCGCTGCAGTCCACATTCTTGATGGAGGTGCCGCCCCACATGTAGGGGACACCCAGGAAGCGCCGGGCGGTGCTCAGGACGCCCTCGTCCGTGGGCCCGGTAGCCGTCCGCGAGGCACCATAGGCCGATGCCCACGCATCGAACGGCGCCACTTCCTTGGCGCATACCCAGCCGGTGCGGCCATCGGGAAGAAGCACGGGGGTATAGCCTTTGCGGGAACGGCTTTCCTGCACCGCCCGCACCAGGTTTCCGGCCACCAGCTCGCACAGAATGGCACCCGGGTTGCGACCCGCCGGAGGCGCATCATACACCCGCGTGACCGCTGCCGTGCAAATCCATTTCGGGGCTGCCAGATAGGCCTTCAGCGCCTCGGCGTCCATCGGCACCAGCCCCAGTTCCGTTACCCAGGCGGTGTAGGGTTCGCCGGTGCGGATCTGCACCCAGGATCCCTTGCGGTCAAGGATTTCCACCACCGTTCCCATCAGAGCCTGATCTCCCATTTCGGCTTCGAAAGCCGGTTCTTCGCGCATCAGGTTGGCGGAAAACGCCACCACGGCATAATCTTTCCCGGTTTCGGGGAGGAGGGCGTCGGCCCGCCATTGGGCCAGGGCGGTGGTGCTGCTGCAAAGGCCGGTCATCAGCCAGAAAGCAATTGCGACAAGGTTCTGTTTCATAAATATAGGTTTCATTACAGTCATGCAAAGATAGCAACAAAAACGTACAATAATAATATAAAAATAGCAGGTTTTTGCGAATTTATGGTTAACTTTGTCAAATTAAACTTATCACGATGCAGAAGTTCATTACCCGAGAAATTGCCGAAGGTCTCACCTTCGATGACGTACTCCTGGTTCCCGCCCGTTCGGAGGTTCTTCCCAGAGACGTAGATGTTACTACGCGGTTTACCCGAGATATTACCCTCCACACCCCGATTGTGTCGGCGGCGATGGATACCGTGACGGAGGCCGACCTGGCCATCGCCATGGCCCGTGCCGGCGGTATCGGCGTCATCCACAAGAACATGACCATCGACAAGCAGTGTGAACAGGTCCGTACCGTCAAACGTGCCGAAAACGGTATGATTTACGACCCCGTGACCATCGCACCCGAGGCTTCCGTGGGTGATGCGCTGGGCATGATGTCCAAGCATCATATCGGCGGTATCCCGGTGGTGGACGCGAAAGGCGCCCTGATTGGCATTGTCACCAACCGCGACCTGCGGTTCCAGACCGAGAAGAAACGCCCCGTCAGCGAGGTGATGACGCGCGAGAATCTGATCACCGCCCCCAAGGGGATTTCCCTGGCCGAGGCGACGAAGATCCTTATGCGCAGCAAGGTGGAGAAACTTCCCGTCGTGGATAAGGACGGCCTCCTGGTAGGCCTCATTACCTATAAGGACTTGATGAAAATCAAAGATAACCCCATTGCGTCGAAGGATGCCATGGGCCGTCTGCTGGTGGCGGCGGCCGTCGGCGTGAAGTCCGATACGCTGGACCGCATCGATATGCTGGTGCATGCCGGTGCCGACGCGGTGGTCATCGACACGGCTCACGGTCATTCCGCCGGTGTGCTGCGCGAGATCAAGAAGGCCTGTGAGGCGTTCAAGGACATCCAGATCGTGGCCGGTAACGTGGCAACAGGCGAAGCGGCCCAGGCCCTCTACGAGGCGGGCGTGAGCGCCGTCAAAGTGGGTATCGGTCCCGGTTCCATCTGCACCACCCGCATCATCGCCGGCGTGGGTATGCCGCAGCTGACGGCTGTGATGATGGCCGCGGAAGCCCTCAAGGGTACCGGCGTGCCGGTCATCGCCGACGGTGGTATCCGCTATTCGGGCGATATCGTCAAGGCTCTCGCCGCAGGCGCCTCCACCATCATGGCGGGTTCGCTCTTCGCGGGCACCGAGGAATCTCCGGGCGAAACCATCATCCTGAATGGACGTAAGTTCAAGTCCTACAGGGGAATGGGTTCCCTCGAAGCCATGGAACAGGGCTCCAAGGACCGCTATTTCCAGGATATGGAGGACGATATCAAGAAGCTGGTTCCCGAAGGAATTGTGGCCCAGGTTCCGTACAAAGGCACGGTTTCTGAAGTAGTGTACCAGCTGATCGGCGGCCTGCGTGCCGGCATGGGCTATGTGGGGGCGAAGAACCTCGAGGCCCTGAAGAAGGCGCAGTTCGTCCGCATCACCAACGCAGGCTTCCTGGAGAGCCATCCGCATGACGTGACCATTACCAAGGAAGCCCCGAACTACTCGCGGTAGATGAAGTTTTTTTCGGCATATTTCGCCTTGGCGCTCCTCGCCGCCTTGCCCGGATGCAAGGCGGTGCAGGATTTTATCCATGACGATGAGGTCATTGCCAAGGTGGGGGACAAGAAGCTTTTCCTGTCGCAGCTGGCGGGCGTGATCCCGAACGGAATCTCTCCCGAAGACAGCACGAACCTGGCCTTGCAGTACATTACCACTTGGGCGAAGGACCTGATTTTCCTGGACGTGGCCGAAGCCCAGTTGTCCAAGGAAGAACTGGACGTGACCCAGGAACTGGAAGATTACCGGACCTCTTTGCTGAAATATCGGTACGAGCAGCGATACGTGAACGAAAGGCTGGACACCCTGGTGACGGATGACCAGGTGCAGGCCTATTACGAGGCGCACAAGGACGATTTTATCCTGAGCGCCCCCATCGTGAAAGGGCGTTTCCTGCGCATGTTCAAGGGCTCGCCGGATTACGAAAAACTCCGGGACAGCCTGGCCATCAAAGGCAATAGCCGCTATCTGGATTTCTCTGAAAAATGGATCGACGCCAATGTCCTGGCCCGCGAGTTCGGCACGGACTGGAAGACCATGATGGCGGCCGAAAAGAAGGGCTACATCGAGATGGAAGATGGCTCCGGAAACATGCAGGTGGCCTTTATCATCGACCAGGTGAAAGCCGGGACGCTGGCGCCGCAGGAATACTGTCGTCCGACCATCACGGATATCCTGCTGAGTCATCGCAAGCGGGCGCTTGTGGAACGGCTGGAGCAGGAGCTGATGGAAGATGCCCAGAATAAGAATAAGTTAGTAATCTATTGATTATGAAGGTTAAACATATACTTTCCGCCCTTGTCATGGTCTGCTTTGGCTTGCAGGCCCCGGCACAGAAATACCAGGTTGTGGACAAGACCGTGGCCGTGGTCGGTGGTGAAATGATCCCCATTTCCGAGATTGAAAGCGAAATCCAGATGCGGCGCGCCCAGGGCATGTCATCGGACCGCAACATGCGTTGCGAACTGCTGGAATCGATGCTGGAGAGCAAACTGCTGCTCATGCAGGCCCGTGTGGACTCGCTCACGGTGAATCTCGACATGGTGGAAGGAGAGCTGACCCAGCAGATCGACCGCGTCCGTACCCAGTTGGGGGGTGACGATGAGGTGGAGAAGTATTTTGGCAAACCGATCTATAAGCTTCGCAACGAGTGGCGCAAACAGTTCGAAGACATGAGCCTCACCCAGCAGGAGCAGTCGCAGATTGCCTCGAAGGTTGCGGATCTTACGCCCTATGAGGTAAAACAGTACCTGGATACCGCCTCGGTGGACGACCTGCCGATGGTTCCGGAGAAATACCAGTTGAGCCAGATTTGCATCTATCCGGACCGCGAGGCTGCGAAACTGGCCGTGAAGGAGAAACTGCTTTCGCTTCGGGAGCGGATCATCAACGGAGAGAAATTCTCCACGCTGGCCCGTATCTATTCCGAAGACCCGGGCAGCGCCCGCAAGGGTGGCGAACTCGGCATGGCATCCAAGACGATTTTCTGGCCGGCCTTCTCGGATGCGGCCATGGCCCTGAAACCGGGCATGATTTCGCAGATTGTGGAGACGCCCGATGGCTTCCACATCATCGAAGTGCTTGAGAAGAAGGGAGATATGTTCAATGCCCGTCACATCCTCATCAAACCGCAGTACACCCAGGAAGATCAGGAAAAGGCATTTAAAACCCTTGACAGCCTCCGGACCGAAATCAACAACAAAGCCGTAACCTTCCAGCTGGCTGCCGCTTTCTATTCCCAGGATCCGGCCACCCGTACCAATGGCGGGCAGATGTGCGACCCGAACACGGGTTCGTCCTATTTCGAGAAAGATCAGTTGAAACCGGCCGATTATCTGGCTATCAAGGCCTTAAAGGTGGGCGAGATTTCCGATCCGGTTTCCTCGCTGGACAACGAGGGCCGCAGCGGGAACACGGTGTACAAGATCATCCGGGTCGATAAGATCCTTCCCGCCCATCCGGCCACGTTCGAGAATGATTTCTCGGAACTGCAGGCCATGGTGAAAAGCCGCAAGCAGCACGAGGCCATCGGCAAATTCATCGACAAGAAGATTTCAGAAACCTATATTGTCATCGATCCGTTGTTCGCGGATTGCGATTTCAGCCGTCCCGGTTGGAAAGAAAAGATAGCCAAGGAGTAAGATGGCCGTTTTCCGGAGAATCCTGATCACCTTATTGTGCCTGCTGCCGGGTGCGGCGGGCCTTTTCGCCCAAGAGACGGAGCGGAAGGATTCTCTGGTAAAGGAATTGAGCGCCCAGAGCGCCCAGCTGCTGGAAATTGACGGGGTCAGTTACCGAAAGGTCATTGGACCGGCGCGTTTCCTGCACAACAATACCTACCTGCTTTGCGACACGGCGCTTTGGAACGTGAACGACAAGATCATCAATGCCATCGGCAATGTAAAGATCATCCAGGACCAGACTGTCCTTTCCAGCGACAAACTGGATTATCTGATTGATGAAGACCTGGCGCAGTTCCGCGGCTCGCTCGTCCAGTTGCAGGACAAGGACCGGAACACGCTGCGAACGCATTATCTGGACTATAACACCCGTGACTCCGTGGCAGTTTTCCGCAACGGCGGAGCCATGCGGGACAAGGACGGGCAGATTATCGAAAGCCAGACCGGAACCTACGATTCCAAAACCAAGCTGTTTACCTTCTCGGAGCGGGTGAACATGTTCACGGATTCGGTGTTCGTGAAAACCGCCAAACTGGTCTATGATGCCGGGAACAACGTGGCTACGTTCGGGAACAAAACCTTCGCCTGGAAGGAGGACAACATGCTCTCGGCCGATGGCGGCTGGTATGACCGCCTGCGCGAGGTTTTCTTCTTCCACAAGCGGGTCCATGTGATGAACAAGACCCAGGAAGGCTGGGCCGATTCGCTGTTTTTCCACCGGTTGACCAACAATGTAGAACTGTTGGGGCATGCCCAACTGATAGATACGTCGCGCAACGTGGCGGCTTTGGCGGGGCGGGTCTTCTATGAAGATTCCCTGTCCCGGGTAACGCTCACCCGCGATCCGGCCGTCATCGGCCAAACCGAGGAAAAATCACGGGTCGATACGGTCTGGTTCGGAGCCGATTCCATGGTCTATCGGGCTATCCGGGTGTGCGATATCGATTCCTCGCTGGTGAAACTTGCCAAGGAGCGACGGGATGAGGTGGATACCGATCCGGTAACGGAATATCGCCGAAAGGCGGCGGAGGAGGCGGCCAAGGCGAAGGAAGAAGCGGCGAAAAAGGCGGCCGAAAACGACCCCAACGAGATTGGCAAGCGCAAAGCGGCTGAGTTAGCGGCCGAGAAGGAAAAGGCTGAGAAGGAAAAAGCCGAGAAGGAAAAAGCCCCTTTGGATACCCTGAAAGCCGGCGCGGATCCCTTGCTTGCGGGCTCGGACTCGTTGAGCGTTTCGGACTCGTTGAACGTTTCGGATTCCCTGGCTGTGCCGGCGGTTCCGAAGGATACCTCCCGGCTCGGCTTCCTGACCGCGGTGGGCAAGGTGCGCGTCTTCCGCAAAGACATGCAGGTGGCCTGCGACTCCCTCCTGTACTGCGATCTGGATTCGCTGGCTCGCCTGTACCTCGACCCGATTGTCTGGAACGAGGGAGTGCGGCAGTATTCTGCAGATAGCATGACGGTGGTGGTCCGGAACCGGATGCTCTCCAAAGCCAGTTTGATGTCGAACGCGTTTATCACCGTCCAGGAGGATACCCTCTGTTATGACCAGATCCGGGCGACGGAAATGCTGGCCTATTTCGATTCGACGGGCGTGCTGGCCCGCTTCGATGCCCTGGGAGGTGCAACGGCCATGTTCTACATCGAAGAGAACGGGGCCCTTGCTACGGTTAACAAGGTGGATACCAAGATGTTGTCGGCGTTTATGGCCAATGGTACCCTGGATCGTCTGTACTATTTTGACGACCCCAAGAACGATGCTTGTCCGTCGGCGCAATTGCTGCCCGAAGAACGCAGGCTGAAAGGCTTCCGCTGGGATCCGGACCGGCGTCCGAACGGACCGGAAGACATCACGGAATTAACCTTGCGTCCTTCTGAACGGAAACGGTATGAGCACGAACCGCATGCCGATTATCCCCAGACAGAGGTATATTTCCCGGGTTATATGGCAGAAGTGTACCAGGGACTGGCGCGGCTCGATTCCCTGAAACGGGTCCGCCGGGCCGAGGAAGAGCGCCTGGAGCAGGAGCGTCTGGAACGGGAACGTCATGTGGCCGACAGCCTGGCCAAGGCTGCGACCCTGGCTCCGGAAGCCCTGGCTACCGGAACCCTGTCTGCTGAAACCCTGGACGAGAAAGCGATTGAGAAGCCTGCGGAGGCGAACGATACCCTGGCTGTTCCCAAGCCGGTTGCGATGTCGGATACCCTGGCGCCTGCTGCACCGCCGGTCCTGACGCCGGAACAGCAGAAAGCGGCCGAAAAGGAAGCCAAAAAGAAAGCCGCCGAGGAGGCCCGTCAGGCACGGATTGCCGCTCGGGAGGCCCGCTGGGCCGAACTGGATGCCCGGGATGCGGCCAAGAAGGCTGCCAAAGAGCAGAAGGCCCTGGAACGCAAACAGCGTAAAGAAGAAAAATTGCGCCGGGCCGAGGAAAAACGCCGGGCTCGGGAGCAGCGTCTGATTGAAAAGTACAAGGCCCGTTACGAAAAACGTCAGGCTAAAAAGACTGGAGTCGTTTCCGATATTCCCGTGGAGACAGTCCCAGACGGTGCTTAACGAATTTCCCGAAAACAGCGAGATCCTTAAAATGGTATCGTAGCGCAATCTCCTTGATGCCGTTTTGGGAGAATTCCAGATCCTGCCGGATACAGATCCGTCTTGTTGTCGGCTTTCAGAAATCCAAGGGAGAATATGTCCAGTATTCTATTACGGCTTTGTCAAGAGAAGACAAAAAATAAAAGCCGCCTAGGCCGCGACTTTTGATTGGGGCTCGAATCTTCCAGAAATACTCGTGTGAATTGCCCACTACGTCATCGACCACTTTGAAGAACTGCAAGCACTGCTGCTTCCATGACCTTGTACCCGGCGGGGTTGGGGTGGATGGAGTCTTTGGAGAGGTCGCTTCTGGGGGCGCCGTTTTCATCGGCCAAAAGGACCTCCAAGTCTATAATCTTGTAGCCGTTAGCGCTGGCGTAGGCGCGTATTTTTTCATTCAGCGCAGCTACCTGCTCGTGGGTGTCGGTGATAGCCGGGCGCCATACAACCTTGTCGGCCGGAATCAGTGTCGCAAGGATGGGAATGATGCCGTTGGCCGATGCCAGCTGGCACATGGACTGGAAATTCCCCATGATGTTTTCCTGTGAAATGTACCCCTGATTGCGGGCTATGTCGTTAATGCCGGCGATTATTATCACGTATTCAGGATGGAGGTCTATGACATCGCGGCGGAAGCGAACCAGCATCTGATTGGTTACCTGGCCGCTTATTCCGCGGCCGGCGATGTTGTTATTCTGGAAAAAGGCAGAATCGGCACTGAACCATCCGTCTGTAATGGAATCTCCCATTATTACAGCCAATGGCTGTTTGCCGGCCAAGGCCTCATTTGCAGCGGCATACCTCCCAAAATTTGCCCAGTCATAGCTTGGCAGTTCCTGTGCAGCGGCGTATGCGCACATCAACGAGAGAACAACAAAAATAACGGTCTTTTTCATAGTACTAAATTAAAAAACTTCGGCAGTTCCAGTTGTATATTGGGAAAGCGTGACTTTTGTAGCAGGGATGGTTTTGGCGCTAATGAAGCGGCCGTGGCGGTCCAGCACAGAACCGGGAATGGCTTTTGTGGCAAGATAGGTGCTCCCGTCGCTGCCTACTACAGTGAAATAATATGTATCTCCGCTTGACTCCGGGGCAACAGATTCGTTACGGATGGAAGTATAAATAAGCTCTGTTGTAGGGGAGTCCGGGATGATTTTGAGGGTGCCATATTCAGAAGTGCCATCCTCAATTCTTTTGACTATCCGGCCACTTGCTGCATCAACTGCGAAAAGTTTGACGCCAAGCGGGGTGGCATCGGCATAAAAACCAAACCGGTATATACTTTGTTCATTGGCAAAATGTGCCCCAGATGTTGGTTGGACGCTGTTTTCGCCGATGCTGGCAATTGATACGGAGGCCGATGCATAGTCGTACAATTCCTCTATGGAACCGGAACCCGTAAGCACTCCCGTTTGTCCGGAATAATCCCAGGCGGCCCGTGGCAGGCGCAGTGAAAGATTGTCCCCAACGCTTAATCCCGATACATTCAAAGTCCCCGATAGCGTAGCCGATGATGGTCTTTCTCCGGCCTCCGGAGCTACATTCAGTGTGCCGATGAGTTCTCCTGCAGTATTGTAAACCAGCACGTTTTCCGTACTCTTCCAATAAGCGTTCAAGGTGTTTCCGTCCAGGGACAAAGCCTTGGTAGCATCGTCCTTAACGGCATCTACGGTAAAGGTTGCAAAGCGGGACATCGGCTCCTGACTGGTCTTCTGGCAGGCGCAGAGCACTAAAAGCAAAAACACTATGAAACCGGTCCTATTCCACATAAAAAACTTTGTTTGCGGGAATTATGCTTTCGCTGAATCGGTAAAAGCCCAGCACTCCTCCTACGGCACCAAGTACATATACATGCTGTCCTGCTTCCAGCCCCAAAGAGGAAACTTTTGTGGCTCCTGGCAGGCCCTGAAGGATGTTTCCGGCCTCCGGAGTCGGGATATTCTCTGTGCCGTCAAAACGATGGGAAACGACAATTATCTTCTCTCCCATAGTGTCTTCATGTACGGCGGAGGCATCGGCAATAATTATACAAGGGCAGTTTGCAGGGATGATGCTGCCGTCGCCGATGCAATAAAGTGCCCTGTCGCTCTTCATTGTGAAGGCCATTGCGCCGTCCTGAAGCTTGGCGGCATCGTAGCTGTAATAATATGAGGCCCAGTACCTTCCGTCGAAAGAATATGCTTTGACGGACTTGCTGGTCACATACATGCGGATGGTCGCTTCTTTCTGGATATTGTAGTCTCCAAGTGTGCGGCCGTCTTCCAACAGGGTGCCTGCGTAGTACAAGATTATCAAATCCGGTGAAATCCCTTCCTTGTCCTGAAGCTTGGCCTTTACGGAGTTAATTGTATCGCCCTGATTAACGTCAAGGGTGATTATCTTGTCTCCATATGAAACGTTGATGAAAATCTGATAGCTGGCATCGGCCGTCCACAAGCCTAAGCTGGCAGGCATCGTTAAAAGTAAAATGCTGGCTATAAGCAGTTTAAGTCTTTGCATAAGCGCCCTCCTAAATCTCA
>OCTW013384366.1_pt1 | contig 17879 bp, 19 predicted proteins | sample 1539671 | NCBI WGS metagenome assembly OCTW01 (sample SAMN02144230, study PRJEB22623) | gut metagenome | biome: sheep rumen | host: Ovis aries | place: New Zealand
GTGGTCGCTATAGGGCTCGAACCTATGACCCCCTGCTTGTAAGGCAGATGCTCTCCCAGCTGAGCTAAGCGACCATTTCATTTGACAATACCTAGTATACTATCTTTTTTTTTAATTGTCAAGCATTTTTTTGCAGATTTTTCTTTTTTTTATGAATAAGTAAAATTTTTTATTAAAAAGTAGCTATAATTTTATAATTTTTTCTTAATTATAAGTAAAAATTAATTGTAAAAGTAAATTATATATTTAATTTTGCTTGAAATAATATTTAAATTATAGTAATATATAAATTAAAGGAATAATATATTGAAAATATAAAAGGTAAAAGTATACCAATATGAGTATAGAAGTATTTTAAAAAAATAAAAGATTAGAAAGATTGGACACGGAAAATAGAGCTGAAAGGAAAGAAAAAGTGAGAAATTTATTAAAAGAAGTTTCAATGAATGAAACAAATGTAAAATGGGAGAATTCTATAAAAAGAAAATATGATTTGTATTCTAGAAATAATGATATAAGATCTGAATTTGAAAGAGATTACACTAGAGTTTTATACAGTAAAGCTTATAAAAGATTGAAACACAAAACACAAGTGTTTTATTCGCCAGAAAATGACCATATATGTACTAGAATAGAACATATATCACATGTAGAGTCAATAAGCTATACAATTGCAAATTATTTAGGATTAAATGTTGAACTTACAAAAGCAATTGCAACAGCACATGACATAGGTCATAGTCCATTTGGGCATAAAGGAGAAAGTATATTGTCGGAAATTTCTAAAAGAGATATTGGAGAAAGTTTTTGGCATGAAAAAAATGGATTAGATTTTGTCGATAAAATAGAATTACTAGAAGATAATGAAGGAAATTTAAAAAATTTAAATCTAACTTATGCTGTAAGAGATGGAATAATTTCTCATTGTGGTGAAATTGATGAAAATAATTTAAAACCAAGAGAAGATTATATAGATTTAAATGAATATAAAACTTCAAATCAATATGCTCCATATACATGGGAAGGTTGTGTGGTAAAAATTGCAGATAAGATTTCTTATTTAGGAAGAGATATGGAAGATGCTATAACTTTGGGCATTTTGGATGAGCATTTAGACGAGCTATATATGATGCTGAATTACACTAAAGATAAGGTAATAAATAATACAATTTTAATTAATGAATTTATATATGACTTATGTCAAAACTCTTCTATAGAAAATGGATTGTGTTTTTCTAGTGATATGTTTAATCTAATAAATAAAATTAAAAAATTTAATTATGAAAATATTTATTTATCTAAAAGAATGGCACCTTCTATTGAATATTTTAATATAGTAATTAATCAAATATATAATTTATTAAAATCTACATATTGCGGAGAAAATACATTAAAAGAGATAAATTTTTTAGAAAAAACATATCCAAAAACAATAAACAATTTTAAAAAATGGATACAAAATTATTGGAACTTAGAAAGAAATGAAAGGTGCAAAAATAGTATAATAGTAAATATGAATGATGAAAAGAGCTATTATAAAGCAATAATTTACTATATTTCTGGAATGACTGATAATTTTGCAATTGAAACATATAATGAAATTATAAAATTCTAGTAATATTAATTCTATAGATATACACTAATTTAATGTTATATATACTAATTTTATATTTAATATAATTACATAAATTGTTTTATATGATTAATTTTAAATGAAGAATCTTTTATAAAAATTTCTATTATATCAAATCTAATATAAGGAGATGAATTATTAAAATTTTTATAAATATAATATTTTGCAGTTTCTAATATGTGTTCTTGCTTTATTTTTGTAACTGAATCAGAAGGTCTGCCATAATGAAAGTTAGATCTCGTTTTTACTTCAAAAAAAACGAGTTCTTTCTTTTTTTTATCAAAAGCTATAATATCTATTTCACCTTGCTTAGATCTAAAATTTCTGCTTTTTATTATATAGTCATTTTTTTTTAGATATTTACATGCCAAATCTTCACCTAATGTACCAATTTTTTTATTTAAATACATATATATCCTCCTTTAGATTTTTTTATGTAATTATTTATTTCTAATGTAAATAAAGTAGTTAAAACTTCATTAATTGGATAACTGGTTTTTAAAGATATTTCATTTGGAAAGATTATAGGATAATCTGAAATACATTGATAAATAGTCTTTTCTTGCTCTGAGCTGAATTGTAAAGCAGACATTTTATTAATAGATTTCGAATTTGGATTTTGTGAGGATTTATTAATTGATTCTAAATTTTTAAATGCATTATTCTGAATCATATTTAAATACGAGGTTTCATAACTACTTAGGTTTAGTTTTTGCAATATATCTTCTACTGATGTAGTAAGAAAAGCACCATTTTTTATTAATTTATTTGTACCGACACCGATGAGGATTTGATATTTCGTGAGGAATGGCAAATATGGGTTTATTTTGAGATTTAGCATATTTAGCTGTTACACTTGTACCACTTCGAAAAGCTGCTTCTACTATAAGTAATCCAGTTGATAAGCCACTTATAATTCTATTTCTGGCTAGAAAATTTGAAGACTGCTCAATTGTTTCTGGAGGATATTCACTTATTAATAATCCTCCATTTATTAATATTTTTTTTGCTAAATCAATGTTTTCTTCTGGAAAAATATTATTAAAGCCTGAGGGTAAAACTGCTATTGTTTTTCCTTTTTTGTTATAAGCACCTATATGAGCTTGAGAGTCTATTCCTTTTGCAAGACCACTTATAATAGTTAATCCAATACAAGACAATTCTGTTGCGAATTTTTGTGCAATTTTTTTACCTTCATCACTTGCTTTTCTAGAGCCAATAATTGCTATTGATTTATAATTTAACAAATCTGTTTTGCCGATAACATATAAGAGTTTTGGCGGATTTTTAATTGTTTTTAAAGATTCTGGATAAATAGAATCATTTATAGATATTTTTTGTATTTTCATTTATATTCACCTCTGTAATTTTTGTATTTTTTGTAATTACCTGTTGCAAGACTTGATATGCTTTAAAGATATGAAAAGTAACTAAACAACTAGTATCAATTAATTCCAATATTTTCTGTCTAAGTTTCTATATTGAATTGCTTCTGAAATATGTTGAATTTTTATTTCTTCAGAATTATCTAAATCTGCTATAGTTCGAGCAACTTTTAATATTCTAGTATATGCCCTAGCACTTAATCCTAATTTTTCAAAGGCAGATTGAAGAATATTTTTACAATTAGAAGACAAATTACAATATTTGTCAATAAGCATAGGAGTCAGCTCAGAATTAGAATATATTCCGTAATTTTTGTAGCGCTTAATTTGTAACTTTCTTGCATTATTTACTCTACAACGGATTTTTGATGAGGTTTCTATTTTGGTTGCACTAGAATTAAGTTTTTGATAAGTAACACCTTGGACTTCTACTTGAATATCTATTCTGTCTAAAATTGGACCACTTATTTTACTTAAATATCTTTTTATCTGTTTTTCACTACAGGTGCAATCTCTAATTTTAGAGCCATAATATCCACAAGGACATGGATTCATACTAGCTACTAGCATAAAATTACATGGATATGTAATTGAGGCATTTAATCTATTTATTGTAACAAATTTTTCTTCTAATGGACCTCTTAAAACATCGATAACTGATTTATTAAATTCTGGCAATTCATCTAAAAATAATACCCCATGGTGTGCTAAACTAATTTCTCCGTGGTTTAGGAATAAGCCCTCCACCAACAAGGGAAGAGTGGGTTATTGTGTGATGTGGACTTCTAAAAGGACGTGTTAAAATAAGAGGATTTTTTTCAGATGTTAAACCACAAATACTATGAATTTTTGTAACTTCTAGAGATTCATCAAAACTAATATCTGGTAAAATACTAGGTAAGCGTTTTGCTAGCATTGTTTTTCCAGAACCTGGACTACCAATGAGTAAACAATTATGCCCACCTGCAGCAGCCACTTCTAGAGCTCGTTTTGCACTTTCTTGACCTTTAACTTCACAAAAATCAAAATTATAGTGTGAAGAGAATTGTATATTAGTATTTGAAGAATCTATTTTTTCAATTATAAAATTTCCATTAAAAAATTCTATGATTTCAAGTAAGTTACTAACTGGCAAAATGTCAATTCCACTAATAAAAGATGCTTCAATTGCATTAGATTTTGGCAGAATTATCCTTTTTATTCCAAGTTTCTTGGCTTCTATACACATTGGTAAAACTCCATTTATTTTTTCGATGTTTCCATTTAATGAAAGTTCTCCAATTATAACTGTATTTTGTAAATAATCATCTAAATATTTATTTACTATATCTCCATTTGCAATTAAAATTCCAACAGTAATTGGCAAATCAAACATAGAGCCCTCTTTTTTTATATTTGCAGGCGAAAGATTTACTACGATTTTTCTACTTAAAAATTCTAACCCAGAATTTTTTATTGCAGTTTTTATTCTTTCTTTTGATTCTTTTACAATTGTATCTGGTAGACCAACAATTTCAAAATTTGGCAAACCAGAAGAGATGTCCACCTGAGTAGACACTAAATATCCTTGTAAGCCTTGTAATGATATACTTTTTACGATTGATAACATTTTTTAATGACCTCCTTAAAAGAGGTGAAAAATTTAAAGATTTAAATTTAAGGATTCAAAAGTAAATTTATTATAAAGTAATTTCCAATATTTGTCAATACTTTTTCTAAAAAATACAAAAAAATGTTCTATTTTTGAAAATTCTATTGATATTTAAAATTTTATGTAGTAAAATAACAAAGAAGAAAGGAAAGTGATAAAAATGCTTAAAGAAAAATTATTAGCAGATTTAAAACAATCAATGAAAGATAAAAATGTAGTAAGAAAAAATACAGTTCAAATGGTAAGAGCTGGAATATTGCAAATAGAAAAAGATACAGGAAAAGAAGTAGATGATAATAAAATAATTGAAATTATTGCAAAAGAGATGAAAACAAAAAAAGATGCAATAAAAGATTTTGAAAAAGCAGGAAGACAAGATTTAGTAGACCAAACAAATGATGAAATGAAAGTATTAGAAGAATATTTGCCAAAACAATTGTCAAAGGAAGAAATAAAGGAAATAGTTGAAAAAGTTATAAAAGATGTTGGAGCCACATCTATTAAAGATATGGGTATTGTAATGAAAGAAGCAAAAGCCAAAATTGGAGCTGGAGCTGATGGAAGAACAATTAATGAAGTTGCAAAAGAACTATTATAAAAAAGGGAGTAAAATAATGCAAGAAATTTTAAAAGGACTAAATGATAAGCAATATGAGGCAGTAATAAATACAGAGGGACCATGTCTTGTAATTGCAGGGGCAGGAAGTGGAAAGACAAAAGTTTTAACGCACAAAATAGCTTATTTAATTCAAGAAAAAAATATTGCTCCTTGGAATATTTTAGCAATTACATTTACAAATAAAGCTGCAAATGAAATGAAAGAGAGAATTGCAAATCTTGTAGGAGAACAAGCAAAAGATTTATGGATGGGAACATTCCATTCAATTTGTGTTAAGATTTTAAGAAGTCATATAGAAAAAATAGGATATGAATCATCATTTATAATATTTGACACATCAGATCAAAGAACACTTATAAAAAGATGCATTAAAGAGTTAAATTTAGATGACAAAATGTTTACAGATAGATCTGTTCAGTCAGAAATAAGTAATGCAAAAAATGAAATGTTAGAGCCAGACCAGTATTTGGCCAGAAATAAGGGAGATTTTAGAAAAGAAAAAATTGCAGAAGTATATTCAATGTATCAAAAAAATTTAAAAGAAAATAATGCTGTAGATTTTGATGATATAATAAATTTTACAATTAAAATTTTAAAAGAAAATCCCGAAATTGCAGACTATTATGCAAATAAATTTCAATATGTATTAGTTGATGAATATCAAGATACAAATAAGGCTCAATTTACACTTGTAAAATTATTTGCAAAAAACAATGGAAATATTACTGTTGTAGGTGACAATGATCAAGGAATTTATTCATTTAGAGGTGCAGATATTTCAAATATTTTAAATTTTGAAAAAGATTTTAAAGGTACAAAAATTATTAAACTTGAACAAAATTATAGATGTACAGGAAATATTTTAAAAATAGCGAATTCAGTTATAAAAAATAATGAAACTAAATATAACAAAAAACTTTGGACACAAAATGAAACAGGAAATTTGCCTAAAATATATTCTGCTTCAGATGAATATGATGAAGGAAGATACATAGTTGAGCAAATTGAACATTTAAGAAGACAAGAAGGGTATAACTATTCAGATTTTGCTGTTTTATACAGAATGAATACTCAATCTAGAGCAATAGAAGATATTTTGTCAAGAGAGGGTATACCATATAAAGTAGTTGGTGGACTAAAATTCTTCGAAAGAAAAGAAATAAAAGATATTATTTCATATTTAAGATTAATCCAAAATCCTATGGATAACTTAAGTCTAACAAGAATTATTAATGAACCAAAAAGAGGAATTGGAAGGACGAGTTTAGATAAAGTACAAGATTTAGCTGTAGAAAATGAAACATCTATGTATGAAATAATTAAAAATTCAGATCAATATGGACTAAATAGAGTTTTCATGAATTCTAGAGAATTTGTAAATGCAATAGAAGAATTGCGAAATAAAAAAGATGACATTTTAATTTCAGAATTAGTAAAATTAACATTAAAGAAAACTGGATATACAAATGCATTAGAAGAAGAAAAAACATTAGAAGCAGAAAATAGGATTGAAAACTTAGATGAATTTTTAACAGTTGCAATGGAATTTGAGAAACAAGAAGCAGATAATTCTTTGCAAAACTTTTTAGAGGGAATGACATTGTCTTCTGATATAGACAATGTTGACGAAAGCGAGGAATCAGTTACATTAATGACATTACATAGTGCAAAAGGTTTGGAATTTCCTGTTGTTTTTCTAGTTGGCATGGAAGAAGGAATTTTTCCAGGATATAAATCAATTGGTGAACCAACAGCACTAGAGGAAGAGAGACGTTTGTGTTATGTTGGAATAACAAGAGCAAAACGAAATTTATTTTTAACATGTAGTAAAAAACGTACAATGTTTGGATCTACAAGCTATAACATGATTTCAAGATTTGTCAAAGAAATACCAGAAGAATTACTAGATGGGGCAGAAGAAGCATTTGGCGAAAATAACGAAACATCAAGTAGCAGAACATTTGGTGGTTATGGAAGTAAAAATAGTTTCGGAGATAGTGGATTTTCTTGGAGTTATGGAAATAAAGCAGTTGCATCTACTATTAAAAGTTCTATAAAATCAGGAATATCAACATCAACTAGCACAGTTGCTTCATTTGGAAGAACTGCAGAAAGTTTCTTAAATGGACTTGCAAATAAGTCATCTAATAAAAAAGTTGATTTAACACAGTATGAAGTTGGAGTCAAAATATATCACAAAAAATTTGGTGAGGGAATTATTACTAAAACTGAACCTGAAGGTGATGATTTAAAAGTAGATATTGATTTTGAAAAGTATGGACATAAGAGATTAATGGCTAAATTTTCTAATTTGGAAGTTATATAATATAAAAAAGTTGCTTAAAATGAGTCTGCTGAAAAAGTAGTATTGCTTGAATTTAGCAACTTTTTTTGTTTGTGCTTATTATATGCTTGTTTTTATTTTGGTTTGCTTATAATTTTGTAAATAAAAATAATTTTAATATGTATAAAATATATAAATTTGTTAATAATAAAATTAGAAATATATGGAAAGGAAGGATGAATTATGGCAGATTTAACTGAAACAGAATTACAAACTTTAAGACATTTTATTGGGGCACATGAGACAAGTTATCAAAAACTAAATGCATATTCTTCTCAAGCAGTAGATCCTCAAATTAAGCAAATGTTTAATAAGGCTGCTCAGGATGCATTAAACACTAAACAAAAACTAATGGGATTTTTAAATTAATTTGATTGGAGGATATAAGAATGGATGAAAAAACAATGGTAAATGATGTTTTAGAAAATGTAAAAGCAAGTCTTGGAGGTTATCAAACAGCAATTTCTGAAACAGAAAATGCAAATTTAAGACAAACTTTTCAAACTTTAAGAAACAATGATGAAAGTTTTCAATATGAACTTTTCAAAGTAGCACAAACAAAAGGTTATTATAAACCAGCTGCAAAAGCTACAGTAACTGAGATAAGTACTGTAAAAAATGAATTAGAATAAAGGCTTGTAAGTATATCTTACAAGTTTTTATATTGTCTTAAAAAGGTAAAAAATGTTTGACTTAATTAATTTTTAAATATATAATAATTCAAAACAATTAAGAAAGGTGATATACATGAATTGGACCAAAGAGCAAGAACAAGCTATATACAAAAATAAAAGTAACATATTAGTTGCAGCAGCTGCTGGAAGTGGAAAAACAGCAGTATTAGTTGAAAGAATAATTAATAAAATCATAAATGAGCATATAGATATAGATAAAATCTTAGTAGTTACATTTACCAATGCAGCAGCTTCAGAAATGAGAGAGAGAATTTTTAATGCAATATACAAAAAAATAGATGAGAGTGAAAATGATGCTGAAATACAAAATTTACAAAGGCAAATTACATTAATAAATAAAGCCAATATATGTACAATTGATTCGTTTTGCTTAGATGTGATAAGAAATAATTTTTTTGAGACAAATATATCACCTAATTTTAGAATAGCAGATAATAATGAGATAGAATTGTTAAAGATGGAAGTTCTAGATGAACTTTTTGAAGGAAAATATGAAGCCAAAGATAAAGATTTTCAAGATTTAATAAAAACATATACAAGCTATAGAGATGATACTCCACTAAAAGATTTGATAGTTAAAATATTTACATATATTTCTTCAAGTCCATATCCAAGAAAATGGTTAAAAAGTCAAATTGAAAAATTTAATATAAAAGATGAAAACATTGATTTTTCGGAAACACAATGGGGAAAAATTTTACTTGATGAGATGAAAGAAGAATTAACTGATGATATAGCAGTTTTAGATGATGAGTCAAAAAAATTATCTGTTGATAAAGATTTATTAATTTTTCAAAAAACATTAGAAAATGATAGTTATGAATTGCAAACTTTACTTGCAAATTTGGATAACTGGGATAAAGCATATGAAATTGCAAACAAAGTTGAGTTTATAAAGTGGTCTGTAAAGAAATTTGATTCTTTAGAAAAAGATGAGGCTAAATATAATGCTAAAAATGTTAGAGATTCAGTAAAAAAGAAGTTTAATGAAAAGAGAGATAAAATTTTTGTCTCAACATCTAAAGAGGCAATTGATGACATAAATGAAATGTACCAATTATTGGTTAAATTAGAAAATTTAATTTATGAATTTGAAAATAAGTTTACCGAGAAGAAAAAAGAGAGAAATATACTAGATTTTTCTGATGTTGAGCATTTAGCTTTAGACATTTTGGTGGCAGAAAAAGAAGATGGAACACATACAAGAACAGAAGTTGCAAAAAAATACCAAAACAGATTTAATGAAATAGCAATTGATGAATATCAAGATAGCAATTTAGTGCAAGAATATATTTTAACATCAGTTTCAAAAGGAAACAATATATTCATGGTTGGAGATGTTAAGCAAAGTATTTATAAATTTAGACAAGCAAGACCAGAACTATTTTTGGACAAATATAAAAAATATAATTTAAATGAATCAAATAACTATGGACTAAAAATACAGTTATTTAAGAATTTCAGAAGCAGAGAAAATATATTAGATCTTACAAACTTAATTTTTAAAAATATAATGAGTTATGAATTAGGTGAAATTGATTATAATAAAGAAGAATATTTAAATTTGGGTGCAAAATGGGATGAAGTAAAATTAAAAAATGAGGTAGATATTATAGATATAAATGATGAAGGAGAAAACAAAAAAGAATCAGATTTACAAGTAGATGATGATGAGAATGAGGAAAATGAAAATATTGAAGATATTGAGTTAGAAGCAAAGTTTGTATCTAAAAAAATAAGAGAACTAATAGATAGCAAATTCCAGATTTATGATTTAAAATCTAAAAACTATAGAAATATAAAATATAGAGATATAGCAATATTAATTAGATCTACAAAAGGTAAAGCACCAATATTTGAAAAAGAACTTATGGAATGTGATATTCCAGTATATTCTGATATGTCCTCAGATTATATTGATTCGATTGAAATTCAAACGATTTTGGCATTATTAAAAATAATTGATAACCCAATTCAAGATATACCACTTGTCACTGTTATGCGTTCAAGCATTGGAAAGTTCACAGATAATGAGCTAGTTGAAATTCGTTTAGCAGACAGAAACAGCAATTTTTATGAGGCATTGCAAAAAGCAAAATTAAGTGTATCAGAAGAATTAAAAGAAAAAATTGATGAGTTTTTAAATCAATTACAAAAATGGAGAGAAGAACAAGAATATTTGTCTTTAGATGAACTTATTTGGCAAATATATGAAGATACAGGATTTTTAGATTACATGGGAATATTACCAAATGGTGAATTAAGACAAGCAAATTTAAGGATGTTATTCGAAAGAGCAAAATCTTATGAGTCTGCAAGTTTTAAAGGATTATTTAATTTTATTAGATTTATTGAAAGATTGTCTTTGAGTAGTGGAGATATGAGTAGTGCAAAAATGATTGGAGAAAATGATGATGTAGTTAGAATAATGAGTATTCACAAGAGTAAAGGCTTGGAGTTTCCAATTGTATTTTTGGTAAGTACATCAAGTAAATTTAATTTAATGGACTTGAATATGGATATTTTGTTAGATCAGGATTTAGGCATTGGAGTTAAATATATAGATTATGACAAACAAATTAAATATGATACTTTAACAAAACTTGCAATAAAAGAAAAAGCTTTGAATTCAACTATATCAGAAGAAATGAGAATTTTGTATGTTGCTTTAACTAGAGCAAAAGAGAAAATTTATATAGTTGGAAAAAGTAAAGATTTTGAAAAACTAAAACAGAAAATTTACGATGAATTAAATATTTATAAAAATGAGAAGATAAATCCAATATTAATAAAAAAACATCAAAATTATTTAGAGTGGATTTTATTGGCATATTATCATGATTTTGAAAAAATGAAAGAGAACCTTAATGTAAATGTATATAAAAAATTAGATTTAATAAAAAGTTTGAAACCAGAAGAAAAGCAAGAAATTGATTTATTTAAATTATTAGAAGAAAACAGCAAAAATGTAACAGATGAAGAAATCGCTAAATTAAAAAATGAACTTGATTTTACATATAAATATAAATCTTCAACAACTATACCTTCTAAAACATCAATTACTGCAATTGCACATAAAGATATTGAAAAAATAAAAAGTACTATTTTAACAGAAGAAGAATATTTAAATCCAATTAAAAGTGAGAATGAAAATGAAATTAAATTTGAAAAAAACTTATCAGAGGATGAGGAAGAAATTAAATTTGAAAAACCAAAATTTTTATCAGATGATGAAGAAGAAGTAACAGCAAGTAAAAGAGGAACTATTATTCATTTAATTATGAAAAATTTAGATTTTTCAAAAGAATATCAATTAAAAGATATTGAAGATTTAATAGAAGCTTTGAAAAATAAAGAAATAATAACTGGAAAAGAAGCAGATTCAGTTGATAAAAATCAAATTTTACAGTTTACTAAATCAGAAATTTGGAAAGAACTCAAAAATGCAAAATCTTATTATAAAGAAGAACCATTTTATATAAACATCCCTGCAAAAGAAATAGAAGATACAGATTCAAATGAAAACATTCTGGCACAAGGAATTATAGATTTATATTATATAACAGATGAAGATAAGTTGGTACTTCTAGATTATAAAACAGATTTTGTAAAAAGTGGAGAAGAGGATATATTAATAAATAGACATAAAGATCAACTATTTCTATATAGGGATGCTTTGGAAAATTCATTAAATAGAAAAGTTGATAAAATTTATATTTATTCAGTTACATTGGGAAAAATAGTTACAATTAACAGTTTTTAAATTCTTTAAGTCCTGTATGGATTTAAAAATAAAAATAGCTGAAAATATAACTAAAAAATAAACAATAATAAAGTTTTAGAGAAAGTGTGATGTTGTGAATAAGAAACAGAAAAAAAAAGTGATAATAATTATAACAATATTGGTCATAGTAGATCAAATAATTAAGATATTTGCTTTATTTTCAGATTTAAAAATCGAAAATATGGATAAACTAAGTTTTGGTTTATTGAGCACAGAAAAAACTGAAAATAATATTTCATATATTTTGATTGCAATAATTGCTATTGGAGTTATTATTAGATATATAGAAAGTAGTAATTCCTATATAAAAATGAATAGTAGAGTGGTGCTGAGTATTGCACTTGCAGGAATAATTAGCAATTTAATAGATAGAATTTGGAAAGGACAAGTAATAAATTATATAAATATACCTGGATTTACTCAAATAAATTTATCATATATATATATAATTATTACATGGATAGGGATGGCTGTAATACTTACAAAATATACAGCTAATAGAATAGAAGAAAAAAAGGCCAAAAAAAGTGTAACCAAAAAGAAAAATAAAGAATAAAATAAATACAAAAGGAGGGTTACATATGCCTACAGATAATATGAATAATGTTTTTGCAAATTCTAATGAAGAAAGATCATGCTGTAATAATAATTCGTTAGGTTGTTGTAATAGTGAAATTTTATTTTTTATAATAATTTTTTTGCTATTATTTACAAATTTTGGATGTTGTGGAAATGGATAACTAACTAAAACTATAATATGATTAATTTTAAAATTTTTTTTGCCTTAAATTGCATTTGAAATATTATAAGAATTAATCATATTATTTTTTTTTATTTAGTAAGAAAAAAATGAAAAATTTCAAAAAAACTCTTTACTTTTTTAAAAGGTTTGTATAGAATATAATAAGAGAGATTTTATAAGAATGTAGCAAAAGAAAAAAAACAAATATACAATTGAAAGGGGTAATAAATGAAATGAGAATCCTAATGTTAACATGGGAGTATCCACCAAGAGTGGTAGGTGGAATAGCAAGAGTTGTAAATGATTTATCAAAAAGATTAATTAAAGATGGACATGATGTAACAGTTGTTACATATAAAGAGGGAAATGTACCTTATTATGAATTAGATAAAGGTGTAAAAGTCTATAGAGTAGATAATTTCATGATAAATGCGAGCAATTTTATAGATTGGGTAATGCAACTTAATTTTAATATGATTGCAAAGGCATCTGAAATTATCCAAAAAGAAGGTGAATTTGATGTTATACATGCACATGATTGGTTAGTTGCTTATGCTGCTAAAACATTAAAACATTCTTACAACATACCACTAGTCTCAACAATTCATGCTACAGAAGCAGGAAGAAATAGTGGAATTAGAGATTCTCAACAAAAATATATTAATGACACAGAGTGGATGCTAACATATGAATCAACAGAAGTTATAGTAAATAGTAATTATATGAAAGGTGAATTGCAAAGATTATTTGGACTACCTTTTGAAAAAATAAATGTTGTACCAAATGGAGTTGATTTATTACTTTATTCAGGAGTAGATAGAGACTATGAATTTAGAAGAAGATATGCAATGGACAATGAAAAAATTATACTTTTTGTGGGAAGACTTGTATATGAAAAAGGTGTTCAACATTTAATTGCTGCAATGCCAAAAATTTTAAATGGATATCATGATGCTAAACTTGTTATTGCAGGTAAAGGTGGAATGATGGATGAATTAAAACAGGAGGCAAATGCATTAGATCTAGGAGATAAAGTATATTTTACAGGATATATAAATGGTAAAGATGTTCCAAAACTATATAAAGCAGCAGATGTTGCAGTATTCCCAAGTACTTATGAGCCATTTGGAATAGTCGTATTAGAAGCAATGCTTTCAGAAAGACCAATTGTGGTTTCTGATATTGGTGGACTTAATGAAATAGTACAACATAGGGAAAATGGAATGAAGTGTTATGCAGGAAATGCAAATTCAATAGCAGATTCAATATTGGAACTTTTGTATAATCCAGAATTATGTGCAAATCTAACAAAAAAAGCAAAAGCAAAAGTAAGAAATGAATATAATTGGAATAAAATTGCTCAAGATACACATTTTATATATCAAAAGGCAATATGTGAAACTATTGCAGAAAAACAACGCAAAGAGTTAGAACAAGAAAAAGCTGGAAAAGTTAAAAAGGCAAAAAATGAGATTACAAAATTAATTCCATTTAATAGAAAAAATCAAGCTTATGCTTAATATGTTTTAGGTAGGACGGATCTTTTTCTAAAAAGACCGTCCTATTTTAGAAAAGGAGATTTTTATGCAAGTATATGATACTGCAAATAAGTTGGCTTCAGAGATAAAACAATCAGAAGAATATATAAATTATAAAATGGCAAAACAAGCTATTAATTTGAATTTTGATTTAAAAAAGAAATTAGATGAATTTGAAAAAGCAAGATATGATGAACAATTAGAAATGATGAAAACAGGAAATCAAAATGAGGAGAAAATGAAAAAAGTTAAGGAGTTATATTCTGAGCTTATAGAAGAAGAAGAAGCAAAAAGATATTTTGATTCTGAATTGAAATTTAATATATTAATTGGTAATATAAATAAAATAATTGCTGAATCAGTAAAAGATTTGTTATAAAATAAAAATTTCTTGCAAAAGAGTATATGGAAGAAGAAAAGTGAGGAGATATGAATATTTATCCAAATGCATATTTAAAAAGCGTACAAGATATAACTATGCAATTTTTAATGAAAAATAAAATAAAAGCACTTATTTTAGATGTAGACAATACTTTAATTGATTATTATAGAAATCTGTCAGATGATGTTGTAAAATGGGCTAGAGAATTGAAAGGACATGGTTTAAGGTTATATATTCTTTCTAATACAAACAAAAAAGATAAGGTAGAGACAGTTGCAAAAAAACTTGAAATTCCATATAAAATGTTTGCAAGAAAGCCATCTAAAAAAGGATTTATAAAAATTCAAAAAGAGCTAAAATTAGAGCCAGAAAAGATAGGAGTTGTAGGTGATCAAATTTTTACAGATGTTATTGGAGGAAATAGATGCAAAATGTTTACAATATTAGTAGATCCAGTAACTTCAAAAGATTATTGGTATACTGCATGGAAAAGACCAATAGAAAATAAAATTAAGAAAAAAATAAAAAATAGAAAAATACAATAAAAAGGGAGATAAGTATGTATTTTAATGATGTTAACATTGGATACTATATAATTATAGCGATATTAGGGCTGTTTATTGGAGAATTAGTAAATTGGATGAACAAAAGATTGCCAGAAGAGAAACCAGTTTTTTCACATGGAGGAATTAAAGAATATATTAAAGAATTTAATCCAAATTACTTGCTTATGATTTTAGTTCAAATTATATATATTGCATTATTATATAAATTTGGCATTAAAAAGACTTTTGTAGAAAATTTAGATTTAATAAAATATTTAATATTAACACCAATGCTATTATCTGTGTTTATTATTGATTATAAATTGCAAATTATACCAAATAGATTAAACTTAACAATTTTTGAAGTAGGATTAGTTTTTGCTTTTTTATATGGATTATCAAATGTTGCGATTTCTATAAATATGTTATTAGGAATGTTAGCTGGAGGAGGAATTTTTTTAGGAATAACATTGCTTGGGGGACTAGTTTATGGAAAAGAAGCTATGGGACTTGGTGATGTTAAATTAATGGGTGCATTAGGTTTATATTTTGGATTTACAAATATAATAATAATAACATTAGTTTCTTTTTTAATAGGTGCAATATTAAGTATAATTCTTATTTTAACAAAAATTAGAAAAATAGATCAATATATGGCATTTGGACCATTTATAGTATTGGCAACATTTATTGCAATTTTTGTACCTTATAATGTAATTACAGTTATCTTATTGAACATATTTACATTAGGATTATATAGTAAAAATAATTAGTAAAGAAGGAATAATATATGAATGACAGGATTTTAACATTAAGGAATAAAATGGCAGGACTAAACATTCAAGGAATGATAATTACAAAACCAGTAAATATAAAATATTTAACAGGAATAGATGCAGAAGGCATATTATTAATTACCAGAAAAGAAAATATTTATTTAACAGATAGTAGATACATTGAATATGTAAGTAATATTATTACTCCATTTGATGAAATTGTTATAGATGATTTCAAAAATATTTCAGAAGATGATTATGAAAGTTTCTTTATGTTTTGTGAAAATGTTGGATTCGAAGAAAATTATGTAACATATGCTACATATAAGAAATTTATGCATACATATAAAATCAACAATTTTGTCGAAGCCGAATGTTTAATGGACAAATTAAGAATGATTAAAGACGATGGTGAAATAAATAATATACGAAAAGCTTGTGAAATAACAGATAATTGTTTTGAATTTTTAACTAAATATATTAAACCAGGAATGACAGAGATTGAAATTGCAAAAAAAATAGAACAATATTACTTAGAAAATGCGGATGGAAATTCTTTTGATACAATTGTTGCATCTGGAGAAAATTCATCAAAGCCACATGCAATTCCATCTGACAGAAAAATTGAAGAAAAAGATATTATTGTAATAGATATGGGTTGCAAATATAATGGTTATTGTTCAGATATGACAAGAACAATATTTGTTGGAGAACCTACAAATGACCAAAAGAAAATATATAATTTAGTATTAGAAAATCAAAAAAAAGTATTAGATGAGATGAAAGATGGAGCGAATATTAGAGATTTAACAAAAATTGTGACTAGTAATTTTGAATTATATGATTATGATTTAGTACATGCATTAGGACATGGTGTTGGACTTGAAATACATGAAGATCCAGTGCTAAGAACAACAAATGATAATAATTTAAAAGAAAAAATGGTTGTAACAGATGAGCCAGGAATTTATATAGCTGGTAATTTTGGAGTTAGAATAGAAGACACGGTATTAATAAAAAAAGAGAAAAATGAGGTATTGACAAAATCAAGTAAAGATTATATTATTATATAGCAATATTTATTTTTGAAAGGAGCAAAAAATGAGCAAGGACACGAGAAATGAATTATTAAAAATATTGGGGATGATAATAATTCTAGCTTTGTTAATATGGGGAATTGCTTTTATGAATTCTAAAATTGATGAAGCAGATGAAAATGAAAATAACACAACATTAGAAACACAGGAAAGTGAAGGCGAAACAACAGAAGAACAAAGAAAATCAGAACAAGAGGGTTCTTTAAATGATGAAAAAACAGAGGATAATACAAATGGTAATTAACAATTAGGGTTACAGAATATGACTGTAACCTTTTTTTGACTTTAATTACTGACATTATCACTTTTAATTAATACGTTCTATACTTATTTTTCAGAACCTATTGACAAAAATTATTGGTTTTAGTAGAATAATAAAAAAGAGAGAAAAAAAACAAAAGTAAAAAGAGGAGGAAACCAAAAGATGAAAATAAATAAAAAACCTGAAACCCTTGGCGCTGTATATATATAAACATTGTTACCAAGGGTGGAATATGTCGCCTCGACCACACACACTATACTTATTAAAAATAAAAAATGGAATCAACAAAAGAGGAATAAGGAATAAAGGCCATCCACTTTGAAAAACTTAAATAAATAGAGTTTAAAAAAGTGGAGGAAAAAAAGATGAAATTAATAGAAAAAAATAATAAAAAAGGTATAACATTGATAGCACTTGTAATCACAA
>OCTW013383763.1_pt1 | contig 17878 bp, 13 predicted proteins | sample 1539671 | NCBI WGS metagenome assembly OCTW01 (sample SAMN02144230, study PRJEB22623) | gut metagenome | biome: sheep rumen | host: Ovis aries | place: New Zealand
AGAAACGAACAATATATATGGAGGAACAATCACAGGAACAAATTATGGAATTTATCAGTCAGATGACAATGCAACATTAACTATAGGAAATATCAATGATGACGTAAGTATCACTAATCCATTTATTGAAGGTGGATTATATGGTATATATAAAACAGCAGGAAATATGAATTTCTATTCAGGTGCAATAAAAGGTATAGAAAGTCCATATTATGGTGAATTTGCAAATATACGTGAAAATTATGAAATATTCGAAGATGAAAGAACTTTAAAATTAAGCGAACAAGCAGTAAGAACTATTTCAACTGAAGAATCTTCAAGTGAAGCAATATCAAATATTTCAAAACAAGGAAATGGTCATGCAAGAATTACATATAGTGGAGAAGGAGTATTACCTTCTAGATATTCTGCAGATGACATACTTATAGAAAACGATGAACTTTCAAAATATACTTTTGACTATACTGGAGAAGAACAAGTATTTGAGGTACCAACTTCAGGATACTATAAATTAGAAACTTGGGGAGCTCAGGGAGGTTCACATGGAAACTATAAAGGTGGATATGGTGGTTACTCAACTGGAATTGTTTATTTAAATAAAGATGAAAAAATTTATATTAATGTTGGAGGTACAAGTATAACAGCATCTGGAGGTTATAATGGTGGTGGTTCTGGATTTATAGGCTCTTACTTCACTAATATTGGAGGCGGAGGAGCTACTCATATTGCAACTTCATCAGGAGTACTTTCTACTCTAGAAAATAATAAAGATTCAATTTTGATTGTATCTGGAGGTGGAGGAAGTGCATATCATTATTCAAATGGAGGAACGTTTGGTACTGATGGTGGTTCTGGAGGCGGAATAATCGGAAGCAAAGGAACAGTTAATTTTATGGGATGTTTTTCTGGAACTGATACCGTAGCAAATGGTGGTACACAGTCAAGTGGCGGAACAGGAAATAATAATAGCACTGATTCGCAAGGAGCATTTGGTCAAGGCGGAAATGGTGTAGCTGTTGGGCCAGGCGGTGGCGGAGGCTACTATGGTGGTGGCGGAACATACAATGTAGGATGTTCTGCAGAAGGTGCTGCCGGAGGCTCAGGATATATAGGAAATACACTATTAACGGATAAAAAGATGGTAATGTATTCAACAGACAATGCATACGTTTCAAATGAAGAATCAACAAAAACAGAAATAACTGAAAATGTAAGTGATGAAGCAATTTCAGAGTATGCAAAAAAAGGAAATGGTTATGCAGTAATATCATTTATAGGTAATAATCTTAGTGATACATCTTATGGATATGACTATACAGGAGAAGAGCAAGAATTTATTGCACCACAATCAGGATATTACAAATTAGAGACCTGGGGAGCCCAAGGAGGAGATGCTTTAAATGCATATATAGGTGGATATGGATCATATTCATCAGGAAAAATTTTTCTAAATAAAAATGAAAAAATATATATAAATGTAGGTGGTAAAGGATTAACAGCTAGAAATAATCAAGTTCAAGGAGGCTATAACGGTGGTGGCTATTCAGCAACACAAAGTCTTTCTGACTATGCAGGATCAGGTGGAGGAGCCACACATATGGCAAAAACATCAGGACTTTTATCTACATTTGAAACCAATAACTCACCATTATTAATAGTTGCTGCCGGAGGCGGTGGAGCCTATTATTACCCTGACTTTAAATCAAAAGGAGGTTCAGGAGGTGGATATATAGGAGAAACAGCCCCTAATGAAGGATGTGGACAAGGAAGAACATTAATTATAGGTAATCAAGCAACACAAAATATTGCTGGTGAAACAAATAGCTGTGGAGAAGTTATCTCATCGAATGCAGGTTTTGGACTTGGAGGTTCAAATCCAGATTGGTCTGCCGGAGGCGGAGCTGGATACTATGGTGGAGGAGCCGCATTTGCACATGGTGCTAATGGTGGATCAGGATATATTGGAAATATATTACTAACAGATAAAAAGATGATAATGCATTCCACAGATAGTAGTTATATATCTAATGATGAATCGACAAAAACAGAAATAACAGAAAATGTAAGTGATGAAGCAATTTCAGAATATGCAAAAGAAGGAAACGGATATGCAAAAATTACATTTATAGGATATAGTGAGTATAATTTTGATTATAAAGGAGAAGAGCAAGAATTTATTGCACCACAATCAGGATATTACAAATTAGAAACATGGGGAGCTTCAGGTGGTGGCTATAATGAAACATATCATGGAGGATATGGTGGATATTCAAATGGAGTTATCTACTTAAATAAAAATGATAAATTATATATTAATGTTGGAGGCCAAGGTATCTATGTTGGTCCAAATATTACAGGTTTAGGCGGCTATAATGGTGGCGGTTCAATAATATATACTCATACTGATGGAAATGAAAAACGTTCTACTGGTGGAGGAGCTACGCACATTGCAACAGTATCTGGACTACTTTCTACATTAGAAAATAATAAAGATTCGATTATTATGGTTGCCGGAGGCGGCGGAGCAACACAAATTAATTCCGCAATTTTAGGTATGGCTTATGGATTTGGTGGATCAGGCGGCGGAGCTACAGGTGCTACTGGAACGGGGATTAATTATTCAACTAATGTACAAGCATCCGGTGGAACGCAAAATCAAGGTGGAATAAACTATTGGGGTAATTCTATTAATAGTGAGAATCCAGGAACATTTGGTGCTGGTGCTACAGGAACAAATGGAAATGCTTCAGGAGGAGGAGCTGGATACTATGGTGGAGCTAGTTCTCTTAGAGGAGCTGGAGGTGGTTCTGGCTATATAGGAAATACACTATTAACAGATAAAAAAATGGTAATGTATTCTACAGATCAATCCTATATATCTACAGATGAATCTAGTAAAACAGAAATTACACAAAATGTATCAGAATCCGCAATTTCAGAGTATGCAAAAGAAGGTAATGGATTTGCTAAAATTACATTTATAAGATCTAGTGAATCAGTTCCAGTAGAATTTAAATCAGAATATGGTACACTAGAAAATGAAATAATCTATTATACAAAACAAGAACCAATTGGTAATTTACCAATACCAATATATGATACTAGCAAATATGTATTTGAAGGATGGTTCTTAGAACCATCATATGAAACGCAAGTTAATGAAAATTATGTAATAACTGGTAGAACAAGATTGTTTGCTAAATATTCATTCGCACTAGATGCAGAGGACACATCAATAACAGTAGATTTTGAATATACAGGAACAGAACAGACATATACAGCACCAAAAGAAGGCATTTATACATTAGAAGTTTGGGGAGCACAAGGTGGCGGAACAAACGGAGGATATGGATCATATTCAACAGGAAAAATTATCCTAAACGAAAATGAAAAAATCTATATCAATGTAGGAGGTCAAGGCCAAAAATATGATGGAGGCTACAATGGTGGTGGAACCGGCGGAGCTGGAAATGGACAATGGTCATATGGTGGAGGCGGAGCAACACACATCGCTACTACTTCTGGATTACTTTCTACATTAGAAAACAATAAAGATTCAATTATAATCGTAGCTGGAGCCGGAGGTGGATCCGGTGGAAGTAGCTCTGATTCATCAGGTGGATCTGGAGGAGGAATAAAAGCTAACACTGGTTATGATTCATATAGTAGAAGTTATACAGCATATAATGGAACTGGAGCAACTCAAGAAGAACCTGGATATGCATACAATTGCGGAACAAATTATAAAGGATCATTTGGACAAGGTGGAAACTTCTGTAACTCTGGATATGGAGGAGCCGGAGGTGGCGGAGGCTACTATGGTGGTGGAGGATCTAACCGAGGTCACGGAGGTGGCGGAGGAGGATCTGGATATAATAACAATCCAAGAGTATATGACAAAGTAATGTATGGATATAATGTAACTGAAAAGAATTCATCCGGAAAATCAACAATTGTATATTTAGTAGAATCACAAAACTTTGTAATTAATACTACTACTAATACCGAATATTCAAATTTACAAACAGCCTTCAACGAAGCCAATGACAATGACACAATAAAATTAATAAAGAATGGAAATATTTCATATCCAATAACATTAAACAATGTAAATCTTACACTTGATTTAAATGGATATGAATTAAAAACAACAAAGACAATTACTAATAACAGTGAAATGACTATTACAAATACTAATATAAGTTCCGCTTCTAAATTGTATAGCAATGTATCGATAACACTTTTATCAAATACATCAAATAATACTTTAAATATTAGTAATGTCGAAATACAAGGATATAATACAATTAACAATGCAGGAATAATAAATATAAATGATACAATAATAACATCTACTGCAACCGCATTATCGACTAGTGGAACTTCAAACGTAACAAATTCAAATATTACTGCAAGTAGCACTGCAATAAATAATTCAGGAACACTAAATTCACAAAATAATACAATCACTGGATCAACTTATGCAATATATGATAGTGGAACAGGAACAAATATAATAAATAACACAACATTAACATCAAATGATACAGGATATTATGTAAATGGAGCAAGTAATAATACTTTAACTGATACAAATATTCAAGGAACAATAAATATTAATAATGCAAGTGCTATTACAAGCATTTCAAAATTAGATAATGAAACATTTAATTTAAATGGTAAGTTATATAATAAAGGAAATACAACAGTTGAATATATGAATTTGAATAAAATCTTAAATACTTACTATGGCACAGAAAATGTAATAGAAAATAGTGGAATATTAACTATAAAAAATAGTAATATACATACCATAAATACTACAAATAGTGATTATGAAAAAAGAACAATTTACAATTCAGGAACATTAACATCAGAAAATAATAGTATTATTACCGAACATAGTACTAGTAGTACAACAAAATATGAATATCTATATGGAATGTATAATACTGGAATATTGACTTCAACAAATGATTCAATTGAAGGATATTCTTCTAAAAGAGTTTATGGAATATATAACAATAGTAGCCATAATTCAAGTATAAATAACATAACAATAAAATCTCATGATACATCACAATATGACTATGGAATACTAAATCAATCTGGAAATCTGATTGTTGATACTGCAAATATAGAGATGTATAACAATAATGAAAGTAAAGGTTTATACTCAAATACAAGTAGTTCTAATTTGACAGCAAAAAATATAACAGAAAATATACATGATGTAACAACTGCTTATTCAATATATATAAATGATGGTAATTTAACATTAGAAACAGGAACAATTACATCAACAGGTACAAATGTATATGGAGTATATATAAACGCAGAAGGTACATATACTCAAGGTATAATTGATGGAAGAGGAACGGATGCTGCTGAAGTATCAACAACAAATCCAAATATTAGTGCAACTGGAACAACAACAGGTATAGGTATATCTATGGGTACTGGAACTATGAAATATTATGATGGATATATATATGGTTCAACTAGTGCATTTGCAAGTGGAGATATAGTATCAGAAACTGAAACTAGATATCATTTAGAATATACAGATGAGTTAAAAGCATGTCACTTAGAATTTGATATGTAAGATAAAAAAAGTAAACAAAATAATAAAAGTTTACTTTTTTTTATAATGTATTTGTGATATTATAAATATAATAGGTGATAATATGTATAACAAAGTTGATAGTATTGAAGAAGAAAGTAAAAAAAACAATAGAATAAGACCAATTTATATTATAATTTTTATATTAAACCTACTTTTTTTATCTATCACATATGCTTATTTAGCAATAAGTGTTGAAAAAAAGGTAAACGGGCCAAAAGGTGTAAGTCCAGGTCATGAAGAAGAAACAACAACGATACCATCAATTGTTAATACAACAATTCCAAACACAAATCCAGTTACATGGCCAACACAACCTAATAATTATCCCGTAACAACAACTAAAGCCACGACTAAAGCAGCATCTCAAACAACAACTAAAAAAACAACAACTAAAAAGACAACTATTTCAACAACAGAAATTCCTCCTACACCAATAGAACAACCAAACTGGAGAATAATCTTTGAAAATATACAATTAAATAGTGGCTCAGTAGAAGGAGCTAACGAACCTACAATTGATTCATATAAGACATCAATTACATATGAAGCTCAATTATCAGCACCTGGAGAATATTATTCATTTGATGTTGACATTGTTAATAAAGGAAATATTGATGCAAAAATATATAGCATCATCGAACAAGGATTAACAGATACACAAAAAAGATATCTTGAATACAAAGTAACATATAAAAATGGAACAACAATTTCAAAAAATGATACATTACTTGCAGGAGAAAGGAAAAAAATAACTGTTTACTTGAAATTTAAAGATGAAGACATCACAAAAGAAGATTTACCAACTTCAGGTGATTTAATAAAATTAAAATATCAGATAGTTTATGTAGAAAAGTAGGTGATAAAATGAGTGAAGAACGCAAAAAAAATAATACAATAATTTTTAGCTTAATTATTGCATACATCCTTATATACTTTTTAATAATATTTAGTTTTATACCTAATTTAGCCCCTTTAATAAATGGTGGATTTATAATAGTACTAACTATTGTTTCATATTTTATGTATGGATTTCAACATTGTGGATTAAATAAAATTAGAAAAAAGATAATTATAGAAGTAATAATAGGATTAATAATTTATTTTTCTTTAATTTATTTATTAGGCCAAATAACAGGATATATGAAAAACGCATATTCACTTAAATTTATATCTATAATTAGAAATTCAATTTTACCATTAATATCAATTGTGTCATTTGAATTTTTTAGATATATATTTATAAGTGCAAATAAGGATTCTAAAGAACTAATCATATATTTTACAATTGCTTTAATTTTATTTGATATCGTTTTAAATTTTTATGGTGTAACACCAACTTTAGTAGCAGTATATGTATATTTATCAGTTAAAGTTTTACCACTTATATTTAAAAATTTAGTTTTATCATACATAACATACCAAACAGGATACCATTCATGTATTATTTATGTTATACCATTATGCTTATATAAATTTATAATGCCTTATATACCAAATATAGGAAATTACTTATATGCGATTTTAGATATAACTCTTCCATCATTAATATATATATATGCATCTAAGATGATAGCTAACAATCTAAACGAAAAAAGGACTACATGGGAGATAATAAAGATATTTATAATAAATATACCATTAACAGTAATATTTATTATATTCATAGGATTAATATCAGGAATTTTTAAATATCATTTAATTGGAATTAATACAAGTAAAATTGAATCTAAAATAAAAAGAGGAGATGCGGTAATAGTAAATAAAAAATATAAATATGAAAATTACAAAGAAGGAGATATTATAGTTTACAAAAAAGAGAATAAACTAATAATAGATGAAATAACTAAAAAAGATAAAGATGAAGAAGGAAACACAATATTATATATAACTATTGAATACAATGAAGATGAAGAAGATACATATAAAGAAATAAATAAAGAAATATTGGTTGGAAAGTATAATGGATTTAGAATATCAAAAATAGCTTATCCAACAATATGGTTTAGTGAATTTATAAAAGGGGATGTACATGAAAACTGAAAATATTGCTGAAATAGTAGGTGCTATAATAGCAGGTATATTTACATTTTATTTCTATACAAGTAGTGAAACAGTATTTGCTTTAATAGCCTGTATTGTTGCTTTTTTGCTCCTTTTTTTATTTTTAAGAGGAATTTTAAATAAAGAAGAACCATTTACTGAATTATTAAATAAGACTCTAAGAACATATGACTCAATTTTAGTAGAAATTGAAGGATTTCCAAAATTAAATGATAAAAAAATAGTAAAAGTAAAGTATTTTAAAGATCTTGTAAATGTGCAATTCGATTTAAGAAAACCAATATATTATTTTAAAGAAGAAGAATGTTGTAATTTCTTAATTTTAAGTTCAGATACTGCATATGTTTATATCTTAAAGAAAAATAAAGAATATACTTCAAAACTTGAATTATTAGTTGATACACAAACTTTAAAAAATATGAAGAAATTTGAAATTATTGAAAATTTTGAATTTCCTAAAAAAGAAGAAAAAATAATAGAACAAATAGATGTACCAAATAACAGTTTAGAAACAAAAGGAGAAAATACTAATAAAATAAATAATAATGTATATTTTTATAAAGATTTAACTCCAGAAGAACAAGCCATGTATAATGAAGCAATTTCGTTTAAAAATAATGAGAATAATAATTTAGATAGAAAAATTAATAAAGAACAAGAAGAAATACAAATATTTGAAGAACAACATAAGGAAGAAAAAATAGAAGAACAAAAAGAAATACCAACATTTGAAGAACAACATATAGAAGAAAAAACAGAAGAACAAAAAGAAATACCAACATTTGAAGAACAACATATAGAAGAAAAAATAGTAGAAAAACCAAAATATAACATTAATGATCAAAATAAAGAAGAGAATCATAATAAACCAAATAGAGAAGAAAATGTAAATATTAATAAAAAGAATAAACAGTTAACAATTGAAAAATATGAAATAGATCACGTCAATAAAAAAACTAATAAAAATGGTTATAAAAGATATGATGATACTATGGCCAATTTATCAGCTGATGAACTAGATAAACAATTTGAAGATTTATTAAATGATTTAAATGATTTAAATCTCGATTAAAGTGAAATTAAAATTTCACTTTTTTTATTTACAAAAAGCATTTCCCTACAAATAAACACTATATTAATTATAGGAAGGTGAAAAAATGATAAAAAAATATCCTTTTGTTAGACAAAGTAATTTGAAAGATTGTGGAGTTTCATGTCTAAGTATGATAATTAAATATCACGATGGATATGTACCAACTTATATATTACAAGAGATGACTAAAACAAATAAAACTGGTACTAGTGCATATCACATAATTGAAACAGCAAAAAAATTAGGTTTTGAATCATATGGAGTATCTGCAAATATTTGTGACATAAACAAAAATGACATGATTCTTCCATGTATAGTCAATGTTACTATTAATAATAGTTATAATCATTATTTAGTTATTTATGATATAGATTATAAAAAAAAACAATTAGTAATTGCTGACCCAGCAGATAAAATAAAAAAACTTTCATTTGAAAAATTTGAAAAAATATGGAATAAAATAATAATATTTTTATATCCTAAAAAAATAATTCCAAAATATTCAGAAGAAAAATTTTTAAGTCATTTTTTTAAAGAAAAAATATGTGAAAATAAAAAATCACTATTAAATGTAGCAATATTATCTTTTTTATTCACATGTTTATCAGTAATAACCTCTTATAATTTAAAATTTTTTATAAATGAAAAAACAACTTCAAAATTACTTCTTACCTTTATAATTTTTTCAATTTTCATAATAATAAAATTAGTGACTGATTTGTTTAGAAACACAATTGTAAATTATATAAATGAAAAAGTAGAGTTAAGTCTGAACAGTGATATTTTTAAAAATATAATAAACCTTCCATATAATTACTATCGCAATCATACAACAGGAGAAATAACATCAAGGATAAATGATTTAGAAAGAATTAGAGATTTCATTTCAAAAGTATTATTAATCATAATTGACATTCCAATTTCAGTAATTGCAAGTATCATTTTATATACTATAAATCATACAATGTTCTTTTTTACTTTATTCATAATAATCTCTTATATACTAATTTCTTTATTATTTTTACCTTTTTTTAAAGAAAAAATAGATAAATCACAAAACTTGCGTGCTGATTATCAATCATTTATGATAGAGTCAATAACAAATTTTGAAAGTATAAAATCTTTATCTATAGAAAATAATATATCGAATATTTTTAATAATAAATTATTAGCATTCATAAAAAATTTATTTTCCATAAATACATTATATAATATTGAAAAAATACTACAAAACTGTATTTATGAATTAGGAATAATAATATTAATGTTTATTGGATGTAACTTAATAATTGAAGAAAAAATGTCAATAGGAAATTTACTAGTAATTAATAGCCTATTCACATATTTAATTACTCCAATTAAAAATATTATTGATTATAGTATTGTGCTTAAAGAAGTAAAAAATGCATGTATAAGAATAAATGAAATTATTGTAAAAAATAAAGATAATGCCATCATAAAAAAAGAAAAAATAGAAAATATAAAAATTAATAATTTAGAATTTTCTTATGACAATTCAGAAATAATATTAAAAAATATAAATTTAAATATAGATAAAGGACAAAAAATAATGATAATAGGATCGAGTGGTAGTGGTAAATCAACATTATTTAAAATACTTTTAAAATATTATACAATAAAAAGAAATAAAATCTTTATTAATGAAAAAGATATAAATGATTATAAGAAAAATTGCTTAATAAAAAATATAGTATATGTATCACAAAATGAGAATTTGTTTACAGATTCAATAAAAAATAATATTGAAATATCAAATAAAATAGATGAAAAAGATTTTATAGAAATTTGTAATTTATGTCATGTTGATGAAATAATAAAAAATAATAAATTGGGATATAATATGATGTTAGAAGAAAATGGATTTAACATTTCAGGAGGAGAAAGGCAAAGAATCATTTTAGCAAGAGCAATTAATAATAAATTTGAAATATTATTAATAGATGAAGGATTAAATCAAGTAGATGTAAGTTTAGAAAGAAAAATAATAAAGAACTTATTTAAAAAATATGAAGATAAAACAATAATAATAATTTCTCATAGAACAGATAATCTTGATTTATTTGATAGATTAATAGAATTTAGAGAAAAAACAATATACAGGGATGTGAAAAAAATTGACTTCGATAGAACAAGTAAGCCTAAAGAATTATCTTGTCACGCATAATTATAAAAAAATCATAAATGCTTATATAATATTTGCAGTTATAACAACAATCATATTATTATTAATATCAATTAAGTATAAATATGAAACAAATGAAGAATATTTATCAAAAAGAAATAAAAACCAATTATTATTTGAAATAGATAATGATAAAATAAAAAATTTAGACAAATATGAATTAAAAATCAATGATGAAAACATAAATTATGAGTTAATTAATATAGAGCAAGGAATAAATAAAAGTATAATCACAATACAACCAGAAAAACAAAAATGCGATAGTACATATTGTAAAATAATACTAATAAGAAAAGAGATGACACTAAAAAAAGCAATAACAGAAAAAATAAAGGAGATGATATAGCATGAGAAAAATAAATAATAATGAATTGAAAAAAGTTAACGGTGGCGGTATCGGTTGGTATATCGCATTTGGCGGAGTAATAACATTTTTAATAGGAGTTGTTGATGGCTATATAAGACCATTATCATGCAATAAATAGAAGGGAGAAAATATGAAAAATTTAAATAAACAAGAATTATTAGATGTAAAAGGTGGAAATATATCAGGGACAATTATTAGCGCATTTTCAAGAGCAGTTAATTCAATAATGGAATTAGGTAGAAGTCTAGGAGATGCTATAAGACGCATTCAAAACGGAAATCTATGCTAAAAAAATAATGAAAGATAGAAAAAATTCTATCTTTTTTTTATTTTTGTAGAAAAAACGTTTAAAAAAATAAAAAAATGTTGAAAAATAACGATTTGTTGTGATATAATATCAGTAGTTTTTAGAAGGGAGGGATACTGATGACAAAAGTTATTGTCCATAATGGAAATTTAGATGGTGCAATGCGTACACTAAAACAAAGAAATGCAAAAAGTGGCCTCCAAAAAGAAATTAGAGAAAGACTAGAAGGATATCAAAAACCTGGAGTTAAACGTAGAAAAGCAAAAGAAGAAGCTATTAAAAATAGTCGTAAAAAAAATAGAGAATATAATAGAGCCGCATAATGTGGCTCTTTATTCAAGAAAGGGTGTATATTGATGAAAAACCAAATTTTAGAAGATATCAAAACTGCAATGAAAGAACAAAATAAAATAAAACTTAATGTTGTGAGAATGGTAAAAGGTGCCATTCAAATGGAAGAATTAAATGTAAAACATGAATTATCAGATGATGAAGTAATTGCAATCATCGTAAAACAAATAAAACAAAGAAAAGAAGCAATTATTGAATTTGAAAAAGGGAATAGAACTGATTTAGTAGAACAAAACAAACAAGAAATCGAAATATTAAATTCATACTTACCAGAACAATTAAGTGATGAAGAAATAGATAATATAATAGATGAAGCAATCAAAATAATTAATCCAACAACAAAAAGAGATATAGGAAAAATAATTGGTTCTATATCACCTAAGTTAAAAGGAAAAGCAGATATGAGTATTGTTAGTAAGAAAGTATCAGAAAAATTGAGTAATCTAGCATAGATCCTTGATTTATAAACTAAAATATGATAACATTATTTATGTTTGGAGGAATCAAATGGAAATTTTATTAATAGTAGTATCAATTTTATTAATTGCGATAGTTCTTCTACAAAGTGGAAAATCAGAGGCAGCAGGAAATGTAATATCAGGTGGAAATGATAACTTATTTGCTAATAGAAAAGAAAGAGGCGGAGAGTTATTCATTACTAGACTAACAGCTGTTTTAGGAATAGCATTCTTCATAATATGTATATTAATGAAATAATTAGTTAAATCTAATTATTTTTTTATAAACAAAATGTACAACTGACACAAATTACCTTGACATAATAAAAATATAGGTATATAATACAACATATGTCAAAAAAGGGGGTTTTTATGATTAAATTTAGATTTTTTAGAAAAAAAATGCCAAATATTATACAATATAAAATAATAAAACCAGATCAAGAGCAAGAAATAGATTATTGCCCTTTTGAAAAAGAAGTAAGCGAAGAAGAAAAAACAAAAAAGAAAATATTAAGTATAGAAGAAATAATAGGTAGTGAACCTACCGAAGAAAAAAAGGAAATTCTAAGTATAGAAGAAATAATAGGTAATGAACCTGTTAAAACAAAAGATGGTGAAGTTGATTATCCATTTGAAGAAGTAATAACAATAGAAAAAAAAGTATGGACACCACTTGAAAATAATGAAACTATACAACCAAAGAAACGAAATAATTCAATATATAGTGAAATTTTTGAAAATGAACCAGTACTTATTAAAAAGAAATAGCAAAGGAGATTTAATATGGGAAATATAAGTGAAGAAAAATATAATGAAATAATGGCCTCAATTTTTGAAGAAACAGTTGAACCAAGAGTTGAAGAAGAATTAAATCCAATTGGAGATTCATTTTATATTGAAAAAGACAAGACATCGGATGAAAAAAGTATAGAGCAAAGTATATTAGGAGATGCATACTACATAGAAAAAAAAGAAACAAAAGAATTAAAAGAAATTCTCATATTTGAAAATAACTCTTTTGAAAGAAAGCAAGAAGAAATGCCTAAACTATTTGATGAAACATTAGATGAAGAAGAACCAGAAGAAATATATAATCCATTTGAAAAACCATATGAAGAAGAAATTAAGAGAGAAACTTTAGAAGTAGATGAACAAAGTAGAGAAGAATATCTAAGAGAAGGAAAAAGAGCTTCTGAACAATATATACAAATGTATAATGCATACATGGATAGTAAAAAAATAAAAAATCCAATAAAAAAAATACCACTATTTGTATTTGAAACACAAAATAAATCTAGAAGTCACAAACATATTGAAAGAAAAAAAATCAAATATGCTATTGGAGAATATATAAGTAATGTACAAAAATCAACTGAGGATTCATTCTACAAAGTAGCAGAAGTTCTTTCAATATCATATTATATCGTAAGACATAATGTTAAAAAATTATGGAAAAATTTAAATAATAAAATTGAAGATATTATTTCAAAAAAACAAATACAAAAAAATGTGAAGAAAATTCAAAAAGAAAAATTGAAAAAACTAAGTGAAGAACTAAAAAAACAAAATGAAGTAGTTAACCCAAAATATGTATCCCAGCATAGTGCTGAGTATGTTGAAACAATAAAAGAAAAAGACTATGATAAAAAAATAAAACAAGAAAAAATATATACTTTAGATGAGATATTAGAGGAGTATGAAACAAAAAATATTAATGTAAATCCAGAATATAAAGTAGATGATATAATTTATGAATATGAAACAACAAACGGTAAAAATGAAAATGTTGATTATATAGAAAAAATTATTTTTGAATATGAAAGAAATTGTAAAAATCAAAAATCAACTTTACCTTTAAATGAATCAGAAAATCATTTTTTCAATGAAGAAAGAAAAAAAGTAAAAAAAATTGTAGTTTACTCTATGCCTACTAATCCAATGAAAATAGTTAAATATTTTCAAAGTTTATTCATAAAACCTAAAATAAAAACAATTGATATGCCAGTTAAAACTTTAACTAAGACTTATCAAAAAATAGGATAAAATATGGATTTCATTCCATATTTTTTTATCAAGTAATTAAAAATATGATATACTAATTATTGGTGATAATATGAAAAAAATAATAATTTCAATAATACTAATAATAATTACAATAGTAACAGTTTCAATAAATATGCATCAAAAACAAAACAAACAAGATTTAAGAAATTTTGATGTCAATTTAGAAAGTGTAGATAACTTAATGATAGTAGCACATCCTGATGACGACATGATATGGGGTGGTTCTCACTTAATAGATGATGATTACCTTGTAATTTGTATTACTTGTGGTGCAGTAGATTACAGAGTAGAAGAATTTAAAAAAGTAATGAATAAAACCAATGATAAGTATATCATGTTAAACTATCCTGATAAAACAAATGGAGAAAGAGACAACTGGGATAAAGTGTATGATGATATAACAAAAGATATAGAAAAAATTATGGCTTTAAAAAAATGGAAAACCATTGTAACACATAATGAAAAAGGCGAATATGGACATATTCATCACAAAATGACACATAATATCGTAACAAGTGTTTACGAAAATAAATATATAGAAGATGACAATCTGTATTTTTTTGGTGACTACTATAAAAAAGAAAAATTGCCAGAAGTCGAAGAATCATTAGAACAAATTAGTAGTGAAAATTATAATTTAAAAAAACAAATAATATATGATTATTACGTATCACAGAAAAAAGTAGCAGATGGCCTATCTCATATGTTCAAATATGAAAATTTTAAAAAATACGAAAAAGGTGAATAAAAGTGAAACGATTAAAAAAACAAGATTTAATAAATATATTAATATTAATAGTTTTTATTAATATCTTTTACTTTGTGCTTACAAAAAACGGATGCATATATGGATCAACAACCGATTGGAAAGATCAACATTTTTTATTTGCTGAATATTTTAGAAATTTATTTTATGAAACTAAACAATTAATTCCAGAATTTGCATTAAATATTGGTGGAGGACAAAATATATTTAATTTTGCTTATTATGGATTATTTAACCCTATAATATTAATATCATATTTGCTTCCATCAGTTAAAATGATGGATTATGTAATAGCATCTAGCATAGTTGTCGTCATTGTATCAGTAATACTATTTTATAAATTGTTAAAAAATAACCAATTTCCTTCTCATATTTGTTTTGTTGTATCATTTATATTTACATGTGCTTCGCCACTTTTATTTCATAGCCACAGGCATATAATGTTTATAAACTATATGCCATTCTTAATATTAGGACTATTGGCAACAGATAAATTTATAAAAGAAAATAAACCACTATTACTTACAGTATCAACATTATTAATAATACTTACAAGCTATTATTATAGTATATGTTCTTTATTTGTAATGTTCATATATTACCTATATAAAAATATAAATGAAAAAAAAATAAATATAAAAAAATTAATAAAACCAACGATAAAATATTTATACTTTATATTTATTGGAATATTAATTGCGGCCTTTTTTTTACTTCCAACATTTTCGTCCATCCTAGCTGGAAGAGTAAGCACTACAAACAAAACAAACATATTCCTTTTGTTAATACCAGTACCAAATGTAATGAATATATTATATGAAGAATATAGTATGGGATTAACATTTATATCGATTCTATCATTAATATACTTTATAAAAAGTAAAAACAAACAAAACAAAGTATTAGCCATATTATTAACAATTATATCAATATTTCCAATATTCATATTCATATTAAACGGAACATTGTACGCAAATGCTAAAATTTTAATACCATTTATACCATTAATGTGTATATTAATCGCACATTTTTTAAAGGAAATTGAAACACAAAAAATAAGTATAAGATGTTTTATGATATTTATTTTGTTAATTGCAATAGTAACAACATTATATAAATATTATGACATACAACTACTATTTATAGATGTAATTTTGACGTTAACATTTATAGTATTTTATTCTGAAAAAAGAAAATACATGCTTCTTTTACTAGTAATTTCTTCATTAATAACATTAAAAAATGCAAATGATAAAGATGTATTGTATACTCTAAAAGAATATAATAAAGATTTTAATCCTCAAATAGAAGAAACAATAGAAAAAATTCAAAAACAAGATGAATCATTTTATAGAATAAATAATAATTTAAGTAAACTATCGACAGTAAATAAAATATATAATATTGATTATTATCAATCAAGTCTTTATTCATCAACATATAATGGATTATATAATAAATTTTACAATCACATATTTAAAAATGAAGTACCATATAGAAATGCAGTAATAAATAGTGAAACAAATAACATATTATTTCAAATATTTATGGGTGAAAAATATGTAATAACAAAAAATGGAAATAAAATTGGATATAAAAAAATAGATAATCTAGAAAACGCATATCAAAATATATATTCAAAAAATATAGGGTTTGCAACTAATAAACTACTAAGTTACGATGAGTTTGAAAAACTAGAATACCCATATACATTAGAAGCATTATTAAATAACATAATAGTAGATGAAAAAACAAATTCATATGAATCAAAAATAGAAGAGTATGATATAGAAAATTTAAAAGAAAAAATAAAATTAGATTATAAAGAAGAAAATGGAGTATATAACCTTGATATTAAGGAAAAAACAAAATTAGAAATTCCATTAGAAGAAAAATTGGAAAATAAAATATTAATTATACAATTTGAAATGTTAGAATCAGAAAGTTGTGATGTAGGAGATACATATATAACAATCAATAATATAAAGAACAAACTTACATGTGCAAGTTGGAAATACCATAATAAAAATTATTCATTTGAATATGTTTTATCGGATAATGTAATAGATAAATTAAATGTAACAATAGAAAAAGGCCATTATAAAATAAAAAATATAAAAGCATATACCTTAAATGAAGAAAATTTAAAAAGCATAAATGAAGTAGATAAATTAAATATAAAAAGAATAAAATCAAATATAATTGAAGGAAATATAAATGTAACAAATGATGGATATTTCATGATACAAATACCTTATGATAAAGGATTTAGAATTTACATAGATGGTAAAAAACAAGAAGTTTTAAATCTTTCTACATCATTTATAGGCACAAAAATAAAAGAAGGCCAACATGAAATAAAAATAGAGTATAAAGCTCCATTACTATTAATTGGAAAAATAATATCTGTTTTTGGATTAATAATATTTATGATATCGTTATACGTAAATAAAAATTTTAAAAAAGTTATAAATTTAAAAATAGTAAAACTAGGAATAAATTTATATTTAAAATATAAAGAAATCATTAATTATTTATTTATAGGTGGATGTACAACAATAGTAAGTATATTATCATAT
>OCTW011525566.1_pt1 | contig 17868 bp, 15 predicted proteins | sample 1539671 | NCBI WGS metagenome assembly OCTW01 (sample SAMN02144230, study PRJEB22623) | gut metagenome | biome: sheep rumen | host: Ovis aries | place: New Zealand
ACATGGGGCAGGTTGAAACGATTACGCTGACATTGGAAGCGGAAGTGTAATCAATGGCGATATTTTCCGAAAACTGATAGATTACGACGCCGGAAAGTCCTGCAAGGGCAAAATAAATATTGTCGCTCCAGCGGATTTTTTCCCATTTGGGACGCATAAGCCAGAGTCCGAAGTAGGCGATTACAAAGCGGATAAAAAGAATTTCCAGTGCAGAAAAATCATTTAAAAGATATTTTGTGCAGACAAAGGTGATTCCCCAGAAAAAAACGCTGACTGCGGCCATAAAAAGACCGAAAAATTTTGTTGAAGTAAATTTGCTCATTTTTATTCAATAAATTAACTAATTACGGCAAAAAATGCAAATTCTGTATAGTTTTATGTGATTTTGTCACATACAAAGAGTCTGCGGGGGCATAAAATCGGCAGTATGAAAGCTATTTTTAATTTCTGGAAAAAATATTCCTTTGTTGTTTTGATTCTGATGATAGTTGCCAGCCTTTTTGACTTTAGATTTGCGCTGGCGGCAATTTTCTGTATGCTCAGTCCCATTGTGATTTCTTTTTTTGCAGGCCGATTCTGGTGCGGAAATCTTTGTCCCCGCGGTAACTTTTTTGACCGCCTGATGAGAAAAATCGCCGCAAAGCGCCCCCTTCCCCGCCTTTTTAAGAGCGTCCCCTTCCGCCTGGCAGTTTTTGCCTTTATGATGACCATGTTTGCCCTGGGCATAGGCAAAAACTGGGGAAATCTTGCGGGAATCGGTTTTGTGTTTTACAGAATGATTGCTGTAACTACTCTTATTGGAATTGTTTTCAGTTTTATCTGGAATGAGAGAGCCTGGTGTTCTTTCTGTCCTATGGGAAGTGCTGCGGCTTTGATTTCCCGTCTGAGAAAGCATCCGTCTGCGATTACCGTTACAGAAAAATGTATTTCCTGCGGAAAATGTGCGCGTGCCTGTCCTATGCAGCTGCATCCGGCACAGTTTAAAGGCGGTATTGTCAAGGAAAGTGACTGCCTGCGCTGCGGTCTATGCGCTGATATTTGTCCTAAAAATGCAGTATCGTTTTAGTGTTCATACCAATGCAGCGTACACCCAGCTGCAGCTTAGCCTAGAATGACAAGGCTTCTGCATTTAGAACCCGTATCTCCCCACGGCGGGTTTCTATGATGCCTTCCCTGCGCAGGGATGATAAAAGGCGGGATATGACTTCGCGGGCGCTTCCGAGCTTGCGGGCCAGTTCTTCCTGAGTGATTTTTAGCGGGCTGGCAGCTGTCGCCAGATATTTTACCAGGCGTTTTTCTACCGGTACAAAAAGCATTTCTTCGGTGGCGGCCATTACGTTTGCGAAGCGGGCTGTCATGGTTTTGTAGGCAAAAAGTTCAACATGAATATTCTGGGAACGGAGTTTTTCGACACTTGCGGAAGGAATAATTATAACTTCGCTTTTCTGCGCTGCTACCATCTGAACATGAAAGCTTTTTGGCAAAAAGAGGCAGGAAGCCGTAAAAATACAAAAATCACCGGCCTGCAGTGTAAAAAGCTCTGCTTCACGTCCATCCTCACTAATCATGCTTGCAGAAATTTCGCCTGTTTTTACGATAATAAAGCCCTGGCAGGATGAGCCTTCTGCTGTAAGAATCCTTCCTTTTTCGTAAAGTCTTGTATCTGCGCTTTGTAAAATCAATTCCTTTTGCTGAGAAGTAAGCTCTTTGTAAAAAGGAAGGCAGGTTTCCATTTCTTTTTGAGTCATAAAATCATTATAACACAGGATTTTTTGTAATTTGATAAAAAATTTGTTGACAAGTAAAAAAAAGGTTGTATCATTAGGTTAAACGTTTTACTAGTAAAACGTTTAACCTAATTCTATCAGAGGAACTTATGAAATTTAAAAATCCGTATTTCAGAAAGAGTCTTTCCCTTTATGCTCTTCTACTTCCGTCAGCACTGCTTTTATTTTGTTTTGCCTATCTTCCGCTTTTTGGGCTAGTAATTGCTTTTAAAGATTATTCACCGGCACTTGGCATTTTGAGCAGTCCCTGGGTTGGTTTTAAGCATTTTATCCACTTTTTTAATTCATATCAGTTTATCGTTACAATCAAAAATACATTTGTGCTTTCAGTTTACGGAATCCTGATTTCCTTTCCCCTTGCAATTGCCCTTGCCCTTATGTGTAATCAGCTTAAAAACGGCCTTTTTAAGAAAACTTTTCAGGTTGTGACCTATCTTCCTCACTTTATTTCGACAATGGTTATGTGCGGACTTATCCTGATTTTTCTTTCTCCTAGTAACGGACTTATTGCAAATATTGCGAGGGCTCTTGGATTTACACTTCCTAACGTGATGGCAAATCCTTCGGCCTTTAAGCACATTTATGTCTGGACTGATGTCTGGCAGCATCTGGGCTGGGATTCAATCATCTATCTTGCTGCCCTGGCCGGAATTGATCCGACTTTGTATGAAGCTGCAACGATTGACGGTGCTACAACAATGCAGAAAATCCGCCACATCGATATTCCCTTGATTCTTCCGACTGCCATGGTTCTTTTGATTATGAGAACGGGAAGCATTCTGGGAATCGGTTTTGAAAAGGTTTATCTGCTTCAGAATGTGCAGAACAGTATGGCCAGCGAAATCATTTCTACCTACGTTTACAAAATGGGTCTTCAGGGAGCTCAGTACAGCCTTTCAACGGCTGTTGGCCTTTTTAATACGGCAGTCAACGTTGCAGTTTTGCTTCTGGTGAACTTTATTTCTAAAAAAACAACCGAAATCAGCATTTTGTAATTAAAAAAGGAGACTAAAAAAATGGTACAAATAAACAAAAGACGACTGGATGAAAGGATGATTTCGCAATTTGCCTTTACACTAATTGCGGTTATTCTGATTGTCCTGATAATTTATCCTCTCTGGTTTGTGATTATTGCATCTTTTTCGAATCCTGCTGATGTTGCAAACGGAGAAGTATGGCTCTGGCCCAAAAAGCTTGATTTTGCGGGTTACGGGGAGCTTTTTAAGCAGAAGCAGATTTGGACCAGTTATCTGAATACGATTATTTATACTCTTGCGGGAACTTTTATTGCCCTTGCCGTAAATATTCCGGCAGGTTTTGCCATGAGCCGCAGGGAGCTTCACGGTAAAAAGTGGATAAATCTATTTTATCTTATTCCTATGTTTGTGAACGGCGGACTTATTCCGACTTATTTTGTAGTAAAAGCTTTTGGTCTTCTGGATTCCTTCTGGGTTATGGTGCTTCCCTTTTCAGTTTCGACATACAACATTATTGTGGCAAGAACCTTTTTCAAATCCTCTTTGCCGGAATCACTTTGGGATGCGGCTCAGATTGACGGCTGCGGAACAATCAGATTTTTCTTTCAGATTGCCCTTCCCCTTTCAAAATCAGTCCTTGCGGTAATCGGCTTATGGACAGCTGTAGGTCTGTGGAATTCATGGTTTAATGCCCTCATTTATTTGAATAAAGAAAACTTACAGCCGCTTCAGCTGATTTTACGCCGTATTTTAATTTCAAATCAGTCGCTTCTTGGTGCAGCAACCGGCGAAATGGCAAATGAGCTTCGCCGCCTTTCTGACATGATGAAGTATGCGGCAATTGTAGTTTCAACCCTTCCGATTATGTGCCTCTATCCATTTTTGCAGAAATACTTCAATAAGGGTGTAATGATTGGAGCAATTAAAGAGTAAATAAAAAAAAAGCACATCAGGAGGTTAAAATGTGTGAAAAAAACAAAAAATCAAAGATGACTGCAGCTTTTTGTGCTGCGGCATTGTCGCTGGCCTTAGGAACTGCCCTTACCAGCTGTGGCGGAAAATCTGCTAAGGCTGTTTCTGACGGCAGTTATGAAGTTGCAACTGTGCGCTGGGCTGACTGGGGTGAAAAATATCACGAAGGTTTCCCGGACAAGGCTGCTCAGGAGGCTGGTGTAAAAGTAAACTGGCGTACAATTCTCTTTTCTGACTGGAATGACAAAAAGGCTGTAATTCTTGCGGGAGGAGATTTGCCGGATGCTTTCCTTGGTGAAATCTGTTTTTCTGAATCAGAAATTCTTGCCAACAAGGGACTTTTTATTCCGCTTGAAGGCTACATTGAAAAATGCATGCCTAATCTTTCAAAAATCTTAAAAGAAGACGGACAGATGAAGGCACTTGCAACATCTTCGGACGGACATATTTACGGACTTCCTGCCAAAAAAGTTCTCCGTATGAAAGTCTGGAATCAGATGTTCATCAATAAAACATGGCTTGATAATCTTGGCCTGAAAATGCCTGAAACTTACAGGGAATTTGAAGCTGTTCTGGAAGCTTTCAAAAAATATGATGCCAACAAAAATGGAAATCCAGATGACGAAATTCCTTTTGGAGCAGGTTATGCAGATTCTGTAATGTTCTTCTGTCTTCCATTTGGAACAACTGTTGGAACTGATAACACAAGTCAGCTTGCCTTGCGTGACGGAAAGGTTGTTTATCTTCCTGTAACAAATCAGTATAAAGACGGCTTAAAGTGGATGCACGAATGTTATGAAAAAGGTTTGATTGACAGGGAAATCTTTACAGAAGACGGTTCAATGCGTGATGCAAAATTGATGGCAAAAACTCCTGTGGTAGGCTGTGCTCCTGGCTGGACGGCAGACTCTACTTTTGGAGCAAATTCTGACCAGTATGCCGCACTTCCACCTCTGGCCGGCCCGGATGGAAAACGCTACATTTCTTCTGATCCTGACCACGCAGGTTTTTCACGCTATGAGTTTATGGTTACAAAAAGATGTAAGGATGTAGAAAAGCTTCTTGCATGGGCAGATAAATTCTATACAGAAGATGCTTCTATTCAGAATTTCTACGGTTCATTCGGAATCGGAACTCAAAAAAATGATGACGGAACTTATACAGTTCTTGCACCTCGTGACGGAATGTCGGCAGATACTTACGCATGGGTAAGTTCCCTTCGTGACTTTGGTCCAAAATATGTAAGTGATGATTTCAACAGCAAAATCAAGTATGAAGCTGCAAACGGTGATGCAATCAAAATCAAGCTTGATGAAGAAATGAGAAAATTTGCAGTTCCTGCTGTTCCAAATATGAGTTATACACCAGATCAGCACGAAAAGCTTCGTCTTCTTTATACAGATATTAATTCTTATGCTCGAACTCTTCAGGCTAAGTGGGTTACTGAAGGCGGAATTGATGGCGAATGGGACTCTTACATGCAGAGCTTGAACCGCATGGGTCTTGAAAAATTCCTTGAAATCCATAATGACGCTTATAAAACATACTTGAAAAATCAATAATAAGGGCTTTTACAAACGGTTAATAAAATGAAAGAAATCTACAGAATTAAGACAGCTGCAGCGGCAAAAAAAGATGCCTGCGTAATTTTTGAAAATATTCGGATTACTGTTCTCACCCAGGGGCTTGTAAGACTTGAATGGAATCCTCCCCTTCATGCTTTTACAGATTTACCGACGCAAAAAGTCTGGAATCGTAATTTTGAAGAGATTTCTTTCACTAAAACTGAAAAGGACGGATGTCTTGCAGTCGAGACTGGTCGGCTGAAAATTGAAGTTAAAAAAGCAGAAACCTTACGCGAAAGTGTAAAAATCATTTTGAAAAATCCCTGCGGCAGTGTAAAAAGCTGGCGTTATGGTGACAGAATTGAAAGTCTTAAGGGAACTGCAAGGACGCTGGATAACGCGGACGGTGCAATTGAACTTGAAGATGGCATAATTTCGCGGGAAGGTATTTCTGTTCTGGATGACAGTAACAGTTATCTTATAAATGAAGACGGTACTTTACGTGCACGAGGGCTGGAAGGGGGCTCTGGCGGATTGGAAGGGGGCACTTCCGGCATCGATGTCTATGTTTTTGCCTACGGCCACAATTATAAAGCCTGCCTGCGTGATTATCTTACCCTTACGGGAAAGCCGCCCTTGCTTCCACGCTTTGCCCTGGGCAACTGGTGGAGCCGTTTTTACAGATATACCCAGACTGAATATCTGGAGCTTATGGAACGCTTTCAGAAAGAAAAAATTCCATTAAGTGTTGCTGTAATCGACATTGACTGGCATCCGACAAAGATCGAAAAATCCCTGGGGACAGGCTGGACTGGTTTTTCATGGAACAGGGAGCTTTTCCCTGACCCGGAATTTTTTTTAAATGAACTTCATAAAAAAAATCTCAGGGTTTCTCTTAATATTCATCCGGCCGAGGGTGTTGCCCGTCATGAGGATGAATATGTGAATATGAAAAAGGAGCTTGGCCTTGAAAATGACGGAAAAACAGTTCCTTTTGACATAACAAATCCTGCTTTTGTGGAAGCCTATTTTAAAGTGCTTCATTATCCGCTTGAAAAAGAAGGTGTTGATTTCTGGTGGATTGACTGGCAGCAGGGTGAAAAAAGTAATAAGCCCGGACTCGATCCCCTCTGGCTTTTAAATCATTATTACTTTCTTGATAATTCAAAGAAAAAAAAGCGTCCTTTGATTCTTTCCAGGTATTCAGGGCCTGGGAGCCACCGTTATCCGGTTGGATTTTCAGGCGATACTATAATTTCCTGGAAATCTCTGCAGTTTCAGCCATATTTTACTGCAACGGCCAGCAATATAGGCTACGGCTGGTGGAGTCATGATATCGGCGGGCATATGATGGGAACTTATGATGAAGAACTCCAGGTGCGCTGGGCACAGTTCGGTGTTTTTTCCCCGATTATGAGGCTGCACTGTTCTTCCGGTCCTTTTAATCATAAAGAGCCCTGGAAATATGGAAGTGACGCAAATAAAACAATTTCTGACTTTATGCGCCTCCGTCACATGCTGATTCCATATCTCTACACAATGAACAATCGCTTTTCTCAGGAAGGTATTCCTTTAATTACACCGCTTTATTATGACTTTCCGGAAAATAAAGAAGCTTATGATTTAATAAATGAATACAATTTTGGTTCCGAATTGATTTGTGCACCTGTTACAGAAAAAATTAAGAGGGAAACAGGTCTTGCAAAAACAAGGGTTTGGATTCCATTCGGAACTTATACTGATATTTTTACGGGGATAACCTACCAAGGCAAAAAAAGCCTTCAAATGTTCAGGCCGCTGAAAAATATCCCTGTGCTTTTAAAGGCGGGGGGCATTCTTCCTCTGGCGGCAGAAAACGAGATTATGAGCTACAGGATTTTTCCGGAGGCTTTTGATATTTATGTTGCTATTGGAAAGTCTGGGAAATTCACCTTGTATGAGGATGATGGAAATACGCTTTCTTATAAAGATGGAAAATCGGTTGAGACAAGTTTTATTTTGCTGCAAAAATCAGAATTAAGCGGCTCTTTTACGATTGAATGTCCAAAAGGAAAGAAAAATTTATTACCGGAAGAGAGATTTTACCGCATTCATTTTCTGAATTCAGATTTGATGAAATTTGCGGCGGAAGGAGAAAATCAGTTAGAAATTACAAGAATTTCAGAAAAAAGGGAAAATTTTATGGAAATTCGGGTAAAAAATGGCAAAAAAGCCTGCATAAATTATGAATTTTATGCAAAAAACGATGATTACGAAAAAGAAATCAGAAGCTTAAAAGTTGCGCGCTGCTTTAATCTTCTGGATAAAGCCCAGGTCGATTTTTCGGAAAAAGAGGCGATTTATAACATTCTTGGAAAATATGATTCAGTGGCTCAGATTAAACATCAGCTTCAAATTCGCCACACAAATCAGGATTTTATAGAAGCATTAAATGAACTCCTGGAGAATTATTAATGGAATTTCAAAGTTTTTTAGACAGTATTTATAGCGATTCAAGCGCAAATTTCGTAAGTAATCCTTATCCTGTAAAGGGCCAAAGGGTGACCTTTTCCATCCGTTTTCTGAAAAATGATTTTGTAAGTAAAGTTTTTCTAAGGGCAAAGGAATTCGGCGTAGAATATCTTTACCAGATGGAAAAAAGTGATAAAAAAAGCGGAAATCTACTCGAATATTATGAAGCTTCCCCTACTGTAAAAGACAAGCGTTTCTGCTATCAGTTTTATTTTGTGACTGACAGGGGAATTTTTTATTATACTCAGAACAGAATTACAGATTATATTCCGGATGAAGCTCAGGATTTTGTCCTTCTTGTTGATTATAAAGCGCCTTCCTGGGTTGGAAATTCGGTTTTTTATCAGATTTTTCCAGACAGATTTTGTAATGGCCGCGAAGATTTGAATGTAAAAAGCGGCGAATATACATACCAGGGCTTTAGTCCAACTGAAGAAAAGTGGGATTTGCCTTCCCAGCCCTATGAAAAAGGTCATAATCTGGATTTCAGAAACGGGGATTTATACGGAATTATTCAAAAGCTTGATTATCTTCAGGAGCTTGGAATAAATGCCCTGTATCTCAACCCGATTTTTTTGTCGCCTTCAGTTCATAAATATGATGCGCTTGATTATTTTAAGATTGATCCCCATCTTGGAGGTCAGGAAGCTCTTGCAGAACTTTCCGCAGAAGTTCATAAACGCGGAATGAAACTGATGCTGGATATTTCCATCAATCACACCAGCAATGAATCAGTCTGGTTTAAGAAGGCCTCTTGTCTGGAAGAAAAGTCTCAGGCTGCTGCAGGCACTTTTCCAAAAGAGCGGGACTGGTATTTTTTCAAAGCTGACGGGAGCTATGAGTGCTGGTTCGGAGTAAAAACAATGCCACAGCTTAATTACGGTTCAGAAAGCCTTCGCGATGAGATTTACCGCAAAAAAAATTCCGTACTAAAAAAATGGCTTGCAGCTCCTTACAATATTGACGGCTGGCGTTTTGATGTTGCAGACTGCCTTGCCCGTAACGATACCCTTGATGTTCACGCCGAGGTCATCAGGGAAATAAGAAAGGAACTTAAAGGCGAAAAGGAAGATTTATATCTTCTGGCAGAGGAATGGCAGGATTGCTCGGTTGATTTACAGGGAGATGCCTGGGATTCCACAATGAATTATTTTGGCTGCGGTCGTCCTTTACGTGAATTTGCCGGAGCAAAGGATTTGTATCTTGAACGTAATGAAATTCTTAAGGATTCGGCCGCTCCGCTTACCGCCCGCCAGCTGGCCGCAAGAATAAGTCAGTTTTACTCACGCCTGCCTGGAGCCCTTCAAAATCAGCTTTTTAATCTTATGGACAGTCATGATGTTGTAAGGCTGCATACAGTAAAGGGTGTTAATGAAGATGATGTTAAGATGGCAGCAGTTTTGCAGTTTACCCTGCCAGGAAGCCCCAGTCTTTACTATGGAGATGAAATTTTTCTTTCCGGTGATAATACTTTTGTGGACGGCTGCCGGGATCCTTTTGACTGGAATTGGGAAAAATCAGAAAAAGCAAAAGCTGCCCGCGGTTTTTATAAAAAACTGATCTGGGTGAGACGTTCAGAAAAAGCTTTATGTCAGGGAAGTTTTAAAATTCTTTTTGCTGATGATGATACAATTTTATATTCCCGATTTACCTGTGATGAAGTGATTTTTACAGCGGCTTCAAAGTCAGATGAAGAAAAAGAGATTTTTCTTCCGCTTGAACAATTCGACATAAAATCTGATTGTAATTCTGAAGTTCTTTTGGGAGAAGAAATTATTGTGAAAGAAAAGGATAAAAAATCTTACATAAAAATAAAGCCGCACAAGGCAGGAATAATTAAGTTCTTTTCCTCATCCAAAAAATAAGGTATTGTAAGTTTATGGCTACAATCAAAGATATTGCAGAAGAAGCTGGAGTCAGCATAGCCACAGTCTCAAATGTAATAAGAAATGCAAATTCGCATGTTTCGGCAGAAACTGTAGAAAGAATTCAGAAAATAATGAAAAAGCTGAATTATACTCCCAATATGTCTGCCCGTGCCCTTGTAAGTAAAAAATCAAAAATCATTGGAGTTTTGAGTTACGTTGGAGAAGTTGGTGAATTCCGGCCGGATCCTTTTCTAGGGAATTTGTTCCGGGCTATTGAATCTGCCCTGTCAAAAAAAGGCTATTATATGCTTCAGAAGACAATCAGCAGTGAAAAAGAACTTCAGGATTTGTATGCAAGCTGGAATCTTACAGGAATTATTGTTCATGCCGCTTTTGAGGGAACTTTTTTTGAACAGCTGGAAAGTCTCCCCTGCCCCTGCGTCCTCATAGACAGTTATATAAAAAACTGCCCCTTCCCCAATGTCGGAATTGAAGATTTTAAGGGCTCCTACCTTGCAACAAAGCATCTGATTCAAAATGGCCATAAAAACATTGCTTTTGTTTCACCTGCAATTTATGAAAATGGTGTTGTCCGCGAACGTTTTGAAGGCTACAAAGCGGCACTGAAGGAAGCCGGAATAGCTTTTTCTGAAGAAAATATTTTCAACGTTAATGCTCTGGATGAGGGTGAAAAAATCGCCTCTGAAATTCAAAACCGCCATGACATTACTGCGATTTTTGCTACAGCAGATATGCTTGCCTATGGAATAATGTCAGCTTTGCAGAAAGCAGGCCTTAAAATCCCGGATGATATTTCAATTGTTGGATTTGATGACCTTTTCTACAGTTCAATGATAACGCCAGCCCTTACAACTGTCCGCCAGGATTTGAATCAGAGGGCTGTGATGGCTGTAAATGTACTTACCGGAATAATTGAAAATGATGAATCTGTAAAAAATACCATGCTTGCTGTCGAGTTGATAGAACGTGATTCAGTAAGAAAATTGTGATAGTAGACTTTTTTTACTATCTATAATAGAATAAAATATTATAATATCGGTGGCTTTGAAGTGCCGCCTCTCACAGGAGTTAGAAATGTCTAAAGACGAAATTTTTGACAAACTCAAGAATATTCTTGTAAACGAATTTGAACTTGATGCCGGCGATGTTACTCCGGATGCTCTTCTTGGTGATGATCTTGACTTGGATTCAATCGACTCAATCGACTTGATTGTAAAAATGAAGGAATTTATGCCTGCTGATAAAGGAAATGTTGATCCTTCAATTTTCAAATCAGTTAAGACAGTTCAGGATGTAGTTGACTCTCTTGTTCCTTACATGAACTAAGCGCAAGGATAGAAAGGCATTTTACTAAAAACCGGATGTGCAGATTTTATGCAGCCGGTTTTTTCTTTTTAAGGATATCAGGGATTTAATAATGAATAATCAGCATGACATTGTAAATGAAAAGATTGTTTTGCAGGAAGGAAATAATATTGTTCTGGAATTTGTGATTCCATCTTCCTGTGATTTTTTTGACGGACATTTTCCGCAGTATAAGCTGCTTCCGGCTGTAGCCCAGTTTGAAATCATCACACGATTTTCGAAGAAGTATTTTAAGACCCAGCGCTATGTGCCGGCTATAAAGCGCATGAAGTTTTCGGCTCCTATTAAACCGGACACTTTGATTAAGCTGGAAATGACTTATAAAAAGGAAAAGGGTCTTGTTTCCTTTACTATGGGCGATGCTAAGGTGGAAGGAAAGGTTTATTCAACCGGAAGTTTTGCCGCTTTAAGCGAGCTAGGAGCATAATATGAGTGAAAAAGTAAAAATTATTCCGCAGTTTTTGAATCATGACCAACTGGAAGTTATGCTGCCTCACCGCGGTAAAATGTTCCTTTTGAGCCGTTCTACTGCTCACGATACTGACAATCACACTTTGACGGCAGAAACTGATATTACTCCAGACTGTATTTTCTATGATGCAGATGCTGACGGTGTTCCAAGCTGGGCCGGATTTGAATTCCTTGCCCAGGGAATTTCTGCTCTGACCGGAATTACCAATACAGAAAAGGGACGCACTCCGCTTCCTGGCTTTATTTTGAGCGTAATGGAGTTTAAGGCTGACGTAGATTACTTTAAGAACGGAACAACAGTTCAGATGAAGGTAAGCGAAGACTTCCGCGATGAGGAAAATCATGTTTACAGATATATCTGTTCGCTTTATACCGAAGTTGATGCGGCTGAGCCAAAGGTTACTGCAAAAATCAGCGTTATGGAAACAGAAGACGCTGAGGCTTTGTTTGGAAATAATTAGGAGGAAAAGTATATGGAAAACGTTAATGCAGACAAAAAAGTTCTGGTAACTGGTGCATCGGGCGGAATTGGACGTGCGATTGCTGTTGAGGCTGCCAAAGCCGGATATTATGTAATTTGTCATTACAACGGAAGCAAGGGTAAGGCTGAGGAAACTCTGGCTCAGATTCAGGCTGCCGGCGGACAGGGCGAACTTATTCAGTTTGATGTTTCTAACCGTGATGACTGTAAAGCTAAGCTTGATGATTTGACTGCACGCCACGGAATTTTGTGGGGTGTCGTAAATAATGCGGGAATTACCCGTGACAATACTTTTGCTGCCCTCAGTGGTGAAGACTGGGATAAGGTTATCCACACAAACCTTGACAGCTTCTACAATGTTTTGAATCCGCTGATTTTGCCAATGGCAAGCCGCAAAAACAAGCGCGGCGGACGAATTATTACTGTTTCTTCTGTAAGCGGCGTAAACGGAAACCGTGGTCAGACTAACTATTCTGCCGCAAAGGCCGGAATTATCGGTGCTACAAAAGCTCTTGCTGTTGAACTTGCCCGCCGTAACATCACCTGTAACGCAATTGCCCCAGGTGTAATCGAAACAGAAATGACAAAGGCAATTGATCCTGCAGTTTACGAAATGATTATGGGAACAATTCCTATGAACCGCGCCGGAAAGCCGGAAGAAATTGCAAGTGCCGCAGTATTCCTGCTCAGCGAAGGTGCCGGATATATTACTCGTCAGACATTAGTAATTGACGGGGGAATGTAAAAACTGACTTCCAGTCATAAAGCGTGGTTCAAAACCGCGCGATATCGCGCTACACTCTGATTGTTGCAAAGGAACTATAGGACTGACCGCTCACGCGGTCACAACAATCATAGTGTTTTTGCCCCACGCTTTACTCCTTCGCGTCAGTTTTTACATAATACTTCTATCAATATCTGTCCGATAATTATTCAGCACAAATTGCCTTACTCCCGGCCGCCGTGCATGGCGATTTTGTTGTCATACATAATCTTATCTGCTTTTTTGAAAACGTCGTCGGCTGAGCTGTCTGTATCGGGATTAAAAACTGCCATTCCGGCGGCGGCAGAAAACTTGAGCCAGGCATCTTTTCCTTTGTACTGACTTTCATCTCCGAATATTTGTGTAAGCTTTTGATAAAAAGTATCTCTTTCTTCGTAATCACGGCGTTCAAGAATGACAACAAATTCATCACCGCCTATTCTGAAAACCGGTGAATGCTGGTAAATATCACAGATAATAGCGCAGGAACCTGTAAGATAGTCGTTTCCGCGTTCGTGACCGTAGGTATCGTTTATCAGCTTAAGGTGATTCAAATCTATCATTACGATGGCAAATTTTGCTGTCTGCCCCTTAATTTTTGCGTTCAGAATTTCTACATATTTATCATAGGCGGTTTTATTTTTAACATGAGTAAGGGAATCCTGATGGGCAAGAACGTTAAGCTTTGAAACATTTTCCTTGAGGTTGCTCATCTTATTTTCTGCGGCTACAAGATTTTCTGCATAATTTCTGATGTCGCTGGTCATTTTTGTGATTGAATTCGAAAGGAATTCAACTTCGTTATTTGTCTGAATATCAGGAACATTGTAGGTCAGTTCGCTTGGGTTTGTCTGATTATGGCTTTTTTTTGCAAATTCCGAAACGCTTTTTTCCAGCTTTTCAATCGGCTCAACAATATAAACCTGTCCCCAGGTGATAAATGAATAGCAGAACAAAAAGCCGCAGATTGCAATAAGAATCAGCATAAGCTTAAGGTTATCTGAAATAGCTTTTCTGATATCTGCAATTGAAATATCAACACATAGAATAGAAAAAACTTCTCCTTCCGAATTTTTCAGCGGAAGATAGCCTGTATAATAGAAGCCGTACTTTGCAAGCTTTGTATCCTGATGGAATTCAATTCCGTTGGGATGTTTTTCTGCCCAGAGAAGCTGGCTCATAAGCTCCGGCGAAAATCCGTAATGAATAGTGTCGCCCAGAGAATAAATTTTTTGATGTAATTTATCATTTGCAAAACCACTTATAAGGCAAAGGCAGTTATCATAGGGATCTTTGTTCAGAGGTTTTACTATGTAAATATTATCAACATTGTAGTTATTTACGATTTTATTGATGAATTTCTGGAGCTGAAAATATGCAGGAGTTTTTTGCAGGGTCTTGCCGCATTCTTCAAGATCTTTTATATCAATATTCATTCTTGTAAAATTAATGATGTCGGAAAGGTAAATCTGATTTCGTTCGTTAAGATTTTTCTGGAAGGCTTCATAGTTAACGAAGGTAATTATTGCGCCCAGCAGGGCAACAAAAAAAATACATCTGAGATAAATACTCTTTTTCAATGGACTTGATTTAAGGTCAGTTTCCATATCAGTAATTATAACTGAATTTTCTAATAACGCTATTTTTTTATTTGAAATATAGGGAAAAATATAGAATATTCTCTTTCCGTTGAAATTTATAGTAAATTTGTGTAAATTTGGGTAAATGCGTTAGCGATATGATTGAAAAAATTTTTTAGAAGGAATAGATATGAATTTTACAAAACCTAATGGAAAACGCCGTGTTGTTATTACTGGCGGCAGTATGATTTCTGGTCTTGGCCGTGATTGGGAAACAGCTTATGCAAATCTTAAAGCTGGAAAGAATAAAATCAGATATATGCCGGAATGGGAACGCTTTACAAAGATGAATACCCGCCTGGCTTGTCCTTATGACGGAGAATTGCCTACATTCCCGCGTAAAAAGATTCGCGGTATGGGCCGCGTTGCACTTCTTTCTCTTGTAACAACAAGTGAAGCTTTGAAGGATGCAGGACTTTTGACTGAAGACGGTGAAGACGTAATTGAAGAATTGAAAAACGGACGCACTGGTATTGCTTACGGAACCTGTATGGGAAGTATGGATGCTATTGGTGACCTTGCAGAAATGATGAGAACTGGTGATTCTTCTCATTTGAACAGCCAGACTTATATCAAGGCTATGCCACAGACTAACGCATGTAACCTTTCGGTTTACTATCAGATTCGCGGACGTGTAATTGTAACTGATACAGCATGTACTTCTGGTTCACAGTCAATCGGTTATGCTTACGAGGCTATTGAGGATGGACGCCAGGACATTATGATTGCCGGCGGTGCTGAAGAGCTTTCGGCTCCAGATGCCGCAATTTTTGATACTCTGGGTGCAACTTCGGTAATGAATAAAACTCCTGAGCAGACTCCAAAATGCTGGGATAAGGATCGCGATGGTCTGGTAATTGGTGAAGGTTCTGGTACTTTGATTCTTGAAGACCTTGAGCACGCTGTAAAACGTGGTGCTAAAATCTATGCTGAAATTGCCGGATTTGGTACAAACATGGACGGAACTCACATTACAAGCCCTAATGCAGAAACTCAGGCTTTTGCATTGCAGATGGCTCTGGATGATGCGGGAATTACTGCTGATCAGATTGCATACGTAAACGCTCACGGAACTGGAACTCACCACGGTGATATTTCTGAAAGCCAGGCTGTTTATAAGGTATTCCAGCGCCCTGTTCCGATTTCTTCTACAAAATCTTACATCGGTCATATTCTTGGTGCCTGCGGGGCAGTTGAAGCATGGCTTACAATTCATATGATGAACGAAGGCTGGTTCCATCCTAACTGTAATTTGGTTAATGTAGACCCTGAATGTGCGCCGCTTAATTACATTACCGGCGACGGTCTTAAAGCTGATGCAGAATACGTTATGAGCAACAATTTTGCCTTCGGTGGAGTTAATACTTCGCTCGTATTCAAGAAGTGGCACAACGAGTAGAAGAGCGGATGGAACCATCGCAAGCATAGCTTGCTCTGAGCTGTTTTTTCGATAAAGCTAAAGCAACCCTTACGGCTTGCTTTTTAACGCTTTTTCGATTGTAGGCTGGTTCCATCCTAACTGTAACCTTGTAAACGTTGACCCTGAATGTGCGCCATTGAACTACATTACCGGCGACGGTCTTAAGGCTGATGCAGAATATGTAATGAGCAACAACTTTGCCTTCGGTGGAGTAAATACTTCATTGGTATTTAAAAAATGGAGAAATGAATAGAATGCTAGTTTCGCTATGCGAAACTAGTGCAAAGGTTCGGAAGGCTTACAATTGTATTTAGATTACGACCTTTGCAAGCATAATGAATAGTCTTACAGGAGAATGCTATGGCTGACGTTCAGATTTCAGAAGCAATTAATCTTACAAACCAGATTCTGGGATATGTTGAACAGGCTGAGCGTTCTCTTTCCAGTGCCCGTAACTGGGGCTTTTTTGATGTGCTTGGCGGTGGTTTTATTGTTGATATGTTAAAGCACCACAAGCTGGACAAGGCCCGCGAGGCGATGGAAAGCGTAAATTACCTTATGCAGCGCCTTCAGCAGTTATTGGGCAGTCTTCAGCTGCCGGCAGATTACCGCATGCAGATTGGTGATTTTGTAACACTGGCGGATTTCTTTTTTGACGGGGTTTTTGCTGACATTTACATGCAGAGCAAAATCATGCAGAGCCTTGATGAAGTGCGAAGGCTGAAAAACAAGCTTTATGAATTAAAATCAAGGCTGGAAGGTATTAAATAGGCTAAAGAAAGCGTTCTCTTTGGGAGGACGCTTTTTTGTTTTAACGGGGCACTGTGCCGAGCGTGGAGGGTGGCGGAGCCAGTCTTGCGAAGCAAGACCAACCGTAGGGGCGCCCGGAAGGCGACTGGGTGACTGGTCTGCACCATAAATTTCACATAAATTCATAAAAATAATCAAAATTCTTTAAAAATAAATTTGACAAAGATTGAAATCGGGTTAAAATGAAATCAATAACATGAAAGCGGTTTCAAAGACAGCTTCCAGTGTTTTGAGGTTTTGGAAAGTGATTCAGTCGAGCCAGGTAACAATTTATGATGTCGCAGAAAAGGCGGGGGTAAGCCCTGCAACAGTCAGCCGTGTTCTTAATGCGCCGGAAAAAGTGGCAGAAAAGAAACGGCAGCTGGTTCTTGATGTGATAAAGGAATTGAACTTCGTACCTAAGGCTGACGCTGTAATCAATGCGCGAAAAACCTACAAAAAAATCGCAGTAATTGCGCCGTTTTTTACACAGCCGTCTTTTATGCAGCGGCTTCGTGGTGTTGCAGAGGTTCTTGCCCCTGAACACTACGAGCTTGTGGTTTATTCTATCGGTACAACGGTCGATTTGAACAATTACGTTACCAGCCTTGTTGTGCAGAAACGCGTTGACGGTTTGATTCTCTTCTGCGTTCAGATTAATGAGCAGATGCAGGAGCTGCTTAAAAGTTCCGGCTTTCCGGTTTGCTTTGTTGAGCAGGTTTATGATGATTTTGACTGCATTGTAATTGATAACAAAAAGGGCGGTAAAACTGCGGCTGAATATTTTTACAAGCTTGGCTGCCGAAAGCCTGGTTTTATTGGTGAAAAATCTTATCTTGATTATTCGGTTCCGGCAACTGAAGACCGTCTTTCCGGCTACAAAAAGTTTTTTGCTTCTAAGGGAATTGAAATTGCTCCTCAGAATATCTGGCTTGGTGAGTTTGCTGATGACAAGCTTGATGCCGGAATTAATGCTTATCTGAAACAGGCTGATGAGCTGGATTGTGTCTTCTGTTCAAGTGATTTGATTGCTACACGCTTTTTTTACCTTGCCAGACAGAAGGGAATTAAATGTCCTGAGCAGGTAAAAATCCTTGGTTTTGATGACATTGATATTTCGCAGTATGTGGGCTTGAGTTCGATTGATCAGCATCTGGAAGAGTCTGGAAGACAGGCTGCCCAGCAGATTCTGGAACGCATCGGAAATCCGGACAAGTCGGCGATTTCCATTAAATTGC
>OCTW011581589.1_pt1 | contig 17868 bp, 26 predicted proteins | sample 1539671 | NCBI WGS metagenome assembly OCTW01 (sample SAMN02144230, study PRJEB22623) | gut metagenome | biome: sheep rumen | host: Ovis aries | place: New Zealand
CTCTTCGGATTTGAGAATGTTGCCTGTCGCATCCATCAGCTTGATAGTATAAAATGTTCTACTTGTGTCTGCTGTAATTTCTGCCTGTTTTCTGTCGTAGTTGACAAGAGCAGTCACAAAACTACGAAAATCATAGGTATAATAAGAATAGGTATTGTCTGTATTAGTTACGATTAAAACAATAAGATATAACATAATTTTTTACCCCCTTTATGTTGATGTATTTGTAAGAATTGTGTCTCCTGCTTGATAATTGACATCATTATAAGTTGTGGTTTCAGCCGCCTTATAAACAAAAGAGATATTTGCTCCTGCATACTGCTGTACTGCAGTTCTCAATGTATCAAGGACATCACCTTTGGTGTAGATTGTTACAGTTCCGCTTGCCTTGGAAGTCGAACCGAATGGCTGTACTCTTGAGCCTGTAACAGCATGACCAATACTGCCGATGGTCACATCAAGATCAGTCACAGCAAATTGATACCATGCGAACTGCGGTATGACTGCACACACTGGCAGATTGAATACTTTTGGTGCGTATACACTTTCAGTTCTGAATAGTGAAATAGATACGTTCGTTGTCGTATATCCGACAAATTTAGGAAGATTTACGACATCAGCAGATGCATCATTATACTGGCTATAAGACAACGAAAGTGCGAATTCTCCGTCGATTGTCTCTATCTCAGACAGACTAGACCAGTCCATCTTTACCTTCGCTTTGTTGAACGCATACGTGCCAATATGCTTTGGTTTTACAGCAAATTTAATGTTCGGTATACCATCCGTCCTATCATTCCTGTTGTACCCAAGATAGTTAAGCACAAAATCTGGCACTGTCTCCATGTGGAAGATATAGTCTGTTATCTTTCCACTCGAATCGGTGACAACCTCTATCCCTTCATAGGATTGTCCACCTTGTCCATATCCATCAGCTAAACTTGCTACCGCATCAGATAAGGTTGTATCATTTTTCCCAGTTATTCCGTTCGCATATGCGGTCAATGCTTCAATTTTGGGAGTCAATACTTTTTCCATTACGTCACCCCCCTTAACCTAAAGCTGTTATGGCATCCTGATAGTCTTCCCATAACGAATCAACTTTGTTTTTATAATCATTTGTAAAATCATTAGTGACAGTAGGAATTTCACTCTTCAGTGCATAATTTGATAAAAGATTATTTACTAATAATGTCATACTTCCGCTGCTATGTGTTTTTACAACATATTGAGTATTTAAATCTTCATTTAAAAAATAGAAAGATATAGTAACTCCTCCTAACCCAGATGTTTTAACAGCTTTATAACAGTAAAAACTCTAAGAAGCATAAGTATCATGTAAAATAATATTTTTTTCTTTTTGAGACCCAGTTGTATTATAAATTTGTTCCCAAGTCATATTACAAGTTACAGATGTATTATTTGTAAAAGAACTTACACTAAAATCAATTGTTGGTGATTGCATTGCATACACCCCGCCACTTGTAACCAAATTATTACTATTTTGTGTAGGTACTGCATCTATTAAAACCCCATATAAAGTTTCCATAGATACATTACCTTGACCATCATCTGTAACTTTTACAAAAGAAGTATTATCCCATTTAGGTTGTCCATTTTCATCTATTGTTAATACTTGACCTTCTGTTTCATTCCCTGTTAAAGGAATTTTATTATTTATATTATATAAAGAAGCAAATTGAGCAGGAGTAATTTCTGTGCTATTGGCAAAAACAAAAGTACCATCCCACTTCATAGCAAATGCGTTAGACGGATTTTGTGCAGTGCCATTTCCAACGATAAATATATAATCACTGCTTGTGTGGGAGTCTTGTGTCCCCTGCGGAACATTATATTCACCCATAACATGCTGCATATATCCTTGTGCTGTTGTACCACCACCTTCAGCATGTGATGCCATCCCACTTGCTGTCGTTGATATACCTTCCGCATGAGCCTGTGGACCGCTTGCTGTCGTTGAATTACCTTCTGCATGTGAATAGTCACCTACTGCTGTTGTTGACATATTTTCGGCATGTGATGCTATCCCACTGGCTGTTGTTGACATACCTTCAGCGTGTGATCCTGTTCCGCTTGCTGTTGTCCAACCACCTTCAGCATGTGAAGAGTAATTTGTTGCTTGATTACCAGACCCCTCTGCATGCGAACTACTACCACTTGCTGTTGTTGAACTTCCTTCAGCATGGGAATCCTGTCCACTTGCTGTAGTTTCGAAGCCTTCCGCATGTGATCGCAGACCGCTTGCTTTGGTAGTATAACCTTCCGCAAACGCATAAGTACCCATCGTGTAGGACGAATCCTCAGACGCTGTATTGATACCGCGCACCGAACCAGCTGCAGAACCATTCACCATATGTGTTGGGATTTCCCCTTCTGTAGCATATCCCTGTTCCTGTACCCATTCTTCTGTAGCAAGCCCCTCAAGAGAAGGAATCAAGGTATCTTCTGGTAAAGCATGCACATCGGCGGCGTCCAGGGTTACTTGCCCCTTCTTACCGTTGACTGAGGTTACCTCACCGCTACCTCCTCCGCCACCTGAGGAGTAGCCTCCATTTCCATAAAAAGAACTCATATTATTTTCTCCTTTTTATTTAATCTTCGCTATGCTGAGGATTAAGAAAAATTAAGTTCTCCCCAGATAACTCTACATTTATTCCTCCGCCGCCTTCAATCTCAATATCACTGATTTTATCATCAACATATTGCTTAGTTGTTAAATCATTATTTTTTTCAATCGGCGCAGGAAACTACTATGTGCCTGCGGAAACTCGTCCTGAGAACCAACCATTCCCGTCCCAGTCCACCGTAGCCGCATTAGAACGAAACGTGTTTGACCCACTTGTTCCATTACCAATAATAAAAACTAATGGGTCATCAGTTTCGTCATTTATTTTATTATAACGCCCCATTACGTGTTGATAGTCATCTGTTGCTATTGTACCATAACCTTCCGCATGTGCAAAATCACCTTCCGCTGCATAACCTTCATTAGATACAATACTATCTTCCCCTTCTCCTGGTTTTATTTTTGGGGCGTTCTATAAATCTTCATATTCACCAGATATAGCGACATGCGCTAAATCTTCTTCTAATAATCCAATAGGAATTTCATCTGAAAAAGTCCCATCGGAGTATTTTATTTTAATTGCAAATACTCTTTTTTTACCCATTATATCTGGCTCCTTATCTTAAATATAAAACCAATATTATTTATATAAATTAACCACCATAAGTATAGCTTGCGCCATCATTTAAATAAGTTCCATCAAGCCAAAGGTCACTTCCCGCAATAACATTTATTGACCCTCCAATGGGGTTTATAGACATTTCACCTGACTTAAGTATTTTAATAAGAACAGCCGCATTAGCGGGACTGCCTCCATATGTATCAATACGTTGAATCCAAGCTACTGTTGTTGTAGGTCTAAGACCAACAGGAAGACACATAACGCTTTCTTCTGAACTTATTGTTTTTGACGCGGTAGCTTTAACACGTCCATATAAAGTAACTGTTTGACCATCTATATTAAATCTTGGATAAGCTGAAGTATTTGGTGTCCATTCCGCATATTTATAAATTTTTCTATTAGCTATTGTTGTTATATTATCTTCTGTATCAATCCGCGTAGCTAAAGCGTCTAATCCAAGATTACCAGAAATATTTAAATATTTAGATAATGTTTTAAAATTCGCTACTCCTTGAAGAGTTGAATTATGTGAAGTCGAAACTATTTGACATATCGCATAATTTTCTCCATTATTTGTTGCTACATTTCCAGTAATAGTAATATTTCGAACATGATCAATTAAACATAAAGACCTAACATTTTCACATACATTATTTGCAAAAGTGCTATTCATCATATGACGAATTAAAAATGCTATACTATATTTATTATAGCCCGTACTCTTTTTTGTTCCATAAAAATAATTATTAGTTACTCGTATATTTTTATGTAAATTATATTTATAATCTGCGGCGCCAGATACTTCATCAGTTAAAGGCTTCATAAAATTAGCATGATAGCCTATTGCATCAAACATAATACTGTCATTATTAGGACGAAAAGTACAGTTATTAACAGTTATTTCTCTACAAGCATAGTCATCCCAAGTCGCTGCATTTGTTGAACCAATAGGTTCAAGAAACCATATTCCTATAAATTGCCCACTTGCAGTAGCACAATCTAAATTAATAACTTCATTATTACTTTGAATAGGATTAGAAGCATCAGGCGTATATTGATAATCAATTGTTTTATCCATACCGAAAAATGTACAACGTTCAAAACTTACATTTTTACATGCACATATCTGAAATACATGGTTTGTATGAACTTCAGTAAAAGTTATATCTTCAAACGAAATATCATGCCCATGAAGTAAACCAAAAGCACAGTTCATAAAGGTTCCATTATAAAAACGCATATTACCGCGACCATTATAAGCTGTTATATTTCTATCTGGATCGGATGCGCTGGCAGGATGTCCTCCATCTCTTACGTTAAGAAAAGCACAACCAGTTGTATAATTATAATTTGAGGTATCAGATAAATGATCTTCATCAGGTCCATCCCATCCAGGCCCATTATATTCAATAGTCGCGCCATTCATATCAATATCTATATTTTCTGGCAATATAACTGTGCGTCTAAGATGATAATGAGCATTTGGTTGTAATAAAATTCGACCTTTTGCAAAAAGATTTTCTAAATAATCAGCATCATTTGGTGTAGCACTTGTATCCGGTAATCGCGCTAAAATTCTATCTCCATATCTTTTTTCTTGATACGGTCTAATTGCACCATTTACATATTCTACAATAGGATGCGTCTAAACAAGTTGTATATTAGCTGTTGAATAGGCATATCCAAGATATATATATTGATAACCGTCTTCTGTATTTGGTAATGTTTGTACTAATGGAGTATTACTTACTGGAGTAAACATTACTCCATTTAAGGTTCCTTTAATAAATACTGGAGCATGTTGAGTCATTGTAAAATTTTGAGTATTTTTTATAGCAAAATGATAAACAGTATAAGCATTTGCATTTGCAGTACCTGCTGTAAAAGCTGCTCCAGTAGCTAATATTGGATAAGTTATATTAAAAGGTTCTGCTCTTAATTTAAAATAACCAGTACCATCATTAACTATAATAGTAGTAGTAGTAATATTTTCTTTAGGATAAACAGCTCCCGCAGTTTTCATTCTATCATAATAATTAGTATTAGTATTTTTATCAATATCAATACCAAGTTGCCAATTTGTTCCGTCATATACAAACATAAATGGACGATTAGCAATTAAATCTCCAGTCGCCACTAAATTTTCATTATGATATTTTATTGGAATATCTCCAGTATTTGACACATTGAGTTTTAAATTTGCAACTGCAGCAGTATTTTTATTTGTGAACGTAATAATTACATACGCGCCAGCAACCAACTAAAAGCCAAGAATATCAACAGTTTTTACCGCAGTAGCAGCAGGTGTAGAACATACTGCATAATGACTTACATGCCTATGATTCGGATGAATACCATCAAATGTAAACTGGCTATCGACAACGTGCTGCCAATCAGACCAATCAGTTTGAATTACGGTTCCGTCATCCAGTGTGGTTTTTTGACCTGTTCCAGCGCGCCATTGAACTGTTTTTATAACGTCCGGGTCTTCCGACGTTGTTAAGTTATTCGGTACAGCAATCTGCGCATCGTACCCGCCGGCATTATCCCATGGCAAATGCAGCACATGCGCGTCCATTGCGCTTAAGGATTTAGTATGAATCGGTTTACCTTCTGCAACGGTCATGGATGACGTAGAATTAAAATACTTTAAATTAGCATCGCCGCACGGCAAATTATTGGCTGAAGTCAGCCGTTTTGTAGTAGTTTTATTATAGTAAACTCCAAGATCGACAATACCTCTTGACGGTTGTTCTATGACTGCATTTTCGGCTGTAATTGCTACATAACCTTCGCCAGTAGGGTAGGAATCATAACCCTCAGAATCCCGCACTCGCCTATACATTTCAATAGGATTAACCGTTGTTTGGTAATATCGATTCCCGCCATAATGCAGACCAGTTTCTATAAGATTGAAAGTTCGAAATGTATAACGTATTGGAATTCTTGTCCACAATTCGTCTGAATCATCAACTGGATTGTATACCAGAACAAAATCATTTGGATCGTAACCAGCATTTAAATTAAAAGACAGCCTTCTGGTCGACGCACAAGTTCCAATTGTTTTACGAATATGAACATGTAACAAACCAATTTTTAAATCTGGTCTTCCATTAGGTGCAGAAGTTCCGTACCAGTAAGAATCTGTCACAAGAAACACGGCTCGACGATCTGTTGTACTATTGGTATTTCTAAAAGTAGCCATCTTATGCCAACAGTGGTCAGCGTATGTATCAAGCGTCCATCCAGCCGATGTATAATCAACAGGTCTGTCCAAACTTGTTACTATTTCTGTCCACGGCGACCAACCGTCTTCATGATAATATGTTCTTGTGAATATGCGATTGGCATCGTCTTGCGCACCCTGACTTGATAAACCATTAGAAAACACCGACAGAAATTGCACACAACTATTAAGGCGTCCGGTTCTATAAACAATAAGCGAAAAGGCTTTAGGCAACGGGACATTAGAAATAGTTGCTGATATTACATTGGTTAAACAATTATAAGTTCCAGGTAAAACGTAATCGTCTAAATCAGCGTTTTCTGGTATCTCTTTTGTACTTGGCCAAACTTCACTTTTGTCTAATCCAAAAACGATAGGATCGCCATAAGTTCCATCCGCCTGTTTTATTCTAAAAGCAGAGGCTTTATTCATAAATATTCCTCCATTTTCTCTATTTATTTATAAAATAAGATTACTCTTATAAATTTTCTAATTTAGTAAAAATTTTATTTGTTATATATATAATCTATTCTCCATAGGTAGATATTAAATCGGCTATTAACTCCTCTTGCTCAGGAGTTAAACTTACATTATAGGAAAACATCGCGGCATGTGTAATTTCGTGACAAAGAACCTTTTTTAAAAGTTTATCTCTTAGCGTCTCATTTATATAAATGGTTCTTGTCAAATTATCACATGCACCTATGGAATATTCCCCAGATTCCCTCTGTAAAAGAGGAAAATCTGGGGATACAAATGCAAGTTTCCAATAAATATTATTAATTAAAAACATTAATTAATCTTACTTGCTAAAGTCGTCATTTTCTGACGTAAAGTATTTCTTTCTTCGGGAGACGCATCCTTAATCATTTCTGTTATATCAGTGGATAGCTCTTGTAAATAGGCTTCTAATTCACGAAGTTGCGAATTAGTATCTTTGTGCATCTATTTGCCTTCCATATACATGCGGCGGCGCATAGGACTTCTGCCTTCACGCGGGTCACGGCCCATTAAACCAGCCGTCTCAGTATAATAATTTACGCCATTGGAATGTCCTCCGTTACCGCCAGTAGGATAATACATATATCCATTATTTCTCTCCATAGGAGTAGTGTAATAATTAATATTAGTATCTCCTTTTTTATCCTATTCACTTTTCTCCATCGATTCAGTAATTGTACAATAGTAAATTGCTTCTGATAAATCTTTTATCATGTCAACCGCTTCACCGAGTTCATGAGCATCAACCTTAGATAAATCTCCTAATTGACCTTGCACACAACTCATAAGCTGTTCTTTCATAGTTTTTAAATTATCTATACTCATTTTAACCTCCTTATGCTGTCCTTCTTACCTCTAATGAAGCTCCGCGTCTAACTTGAATAGACGGAGTAGGAGTTGTTGCTGCATCATCTTCAGTACCATCTGCATAGACTCCAGATACAGTTAAACAACATCCACAAGGAACAGTTACAGAGGCAGTTGTGTTAACATGCCAATATTCTCCTACCGCCGCAGGCGTCACAATAGCAACACTCTAAGGAATTACAACTCCATTAAGAGCAATCCCTAAAGCGATGGGAGTGACAGTTCCTCCTGTAGGAATTTGAATATTTCCTTGAAGAGTCACTGCATATCTTGCAAAGCGATTAGTTGTATTGCCATTTAAGTTAAGAATCCCCGGAACAACAGGAACGACGTTACCTTTATTACAGGGAATAGAAACACTGTTAAATGGAATTATGCCATTTAATGCTACTGTTGCATCAGCTGTTGTTACATAACTTGACATAAGCAATCCTCCTTAATTAATTATAGAAGGCGGCGTTCGCGCATCCACACCCATTTCCGCAATTACATCCTACTGGATTAGGAACAACATAAGCAGGAATAGGAGTTGGGTTTAATGCTCTAAGTAATGCAGTTGTTTGAGCCGCATTGTCATTTAAAATCTGACCAGTCTGAGCATTTTGAGAAGCGGCAAGACTTGCAAGATAACTTTGCATCTGAAGCTGTTGATTTTGAGATTTAAGAGCCTCAATTTCTTGCTCGCATAATTTATCAAGAATAGCTTGAGTATTCGCAGTATTAGAAGCAATTACATCTTTAAGTGCATCACTAACCGCAGAACGATCAGCGCATGCTTCTGTTGCTACTGTATATTTTAAATCAGCTAATCCAGCGCGATTTTCACAACAACACTGTTGCTGATTCATCGCTATAGTATTAAGCTGATTAGAAAGGTTACCTTGATTATTATTAAGAGTTTGAAGAATATTTGCCTGTGAATTACAACGAGAAATTTCTGCGTTTGAGAAACCAGAGTTAACTGCATTAGATATACCCGTTAGCCCGTTGATAACTGCACTTTGGTCAAATCCTCTTTGAATATCGGATGTAACATATCCAGTGTTACCTCCTCCAAATCCGCCATATCCATTACCCCAGCCTCCGCCGGCAAGTAATAAGATAAACAAAAGAAGAATCCAACCGCCATCACCATTAAAACCAAAACCATTATTATTGTTGTTTCCAGTTGCGGCAGCTATATCTGCTAACGAATAACCATTATTATTATTAAACATATTTTATACCCCTTCTTTTTGTGCTTTCCAAGGAAACTACCATTCCTTTTTAAAATTGTTTCTTAAAGTTTGCAAACTCTGTATCAAAGTCCAAACCCCTTTGGGCAGCAAGATTACGCGCTAACATTACCAACCCCTGCGCATCCCCGCCTTGCGCTAAATTCATAGCATTATTTAAAATAGGATTTTTTTGACTCTGCTGTTGTAATATACTCATTACAAGTTGTTGTGGATTCTGCCCACTTTTAATCATTTGAATTAATTGAAAAGGATTAATATTCATCATTTACCCCCTTAAAAATTCATTATTGGTTCACTTGACTTATTCATACCCATTGACTCTTGAGAGCCATTAGACTAAATAGTAGCCATTAAAGTTTGAATTACCTTATTAAACTCTTCTTTTGTAACATAAGTAGAAGCATAAGGATTTTCATCCTAAGTGAAAGCATAAGTTTTAAAAGTTGCAGTTCCATCATTATTCACTTGTTTAGTATAAATTTTACCATTTCCTACATCAGTAAAAACCCAAAGAGAACCATCTAAATCAATTTGATAAGCTCTTGCTTCATCTTTTGACGAAACTGGTCTACATTTTAAAAATTGATTTGGACTATTGCTACCTTGCGCCATATAATTACTACCATTATTATACGGCAAATTCATCAACATGTTATTATTCCCATATGGGTTTTGAATCTGCGCCCCTGTAATCGACTGCAAATTCGTGTTAGGATAAGTATAAGTGTAATTTGGCATTACTCTATGACCTCCTATGGTATACCAGAAAAAATTTTTGTTAATAGTTACAAATATGCACATATTAGAAAATAAAAGATATTATCTTTTACCTTCCATTTATATATAAAAAATGCGGCAAATGAATTAATCACTTTTGACAAAAATTTTTTAAATATTTTTGCTTTATGATATTTATTAATTCTTAATAATTATCTCATTTATAATTTGCTGTGGTTCCTCTCGGAATAAAATATTTTTCTTCTTTTTTCATATCAAGACCTCGCTGAACTTCCTAATATTTGATTAACGCGGTTTTGGATAATATTAGGCGGATACCCCGCTGCTCTTAATGCTTCTTCTCTCTCTTTTTCATATCCATATAAATTTTGAATTACATCATTAGCAACTTTATCAATAAGCTGAACATAATCTTGAACTTTAGCATAATAATTATAATATCCAGTTCTACTTAAAATATTTTTACGTTGTTCTCCAGAGCCAGCAAAACCACGCCAAATATAATCTGCCATAGCCCAAAGTAATTCTTTTTCATCTTCACAAAAAGCATTAACATAAGCCTGAACTTCTTTAGGGTTATATCCACCTTCAATTATCATTCTTGATCTTTGCGGGTCGCGACCCCATTGCTGTAACATAACTTCAACCGCTATATCGCGCGGAAGTCTGTTTTTACGAGTAAAGTTTCCACGCCAATATTTCTTAGCCGCTTTATTCATTACTACTGTTCTGCCATCTTTAATTAATTCTTGACCATTACGTTCAACCTCTGGAAAAACTAAACCACCAATACATGTAAAAATTAAGTCACCGTTATATTGCGTACTATAACAGTTGACTCCCGCATTTTCACATCTTGCGTAGGTTTCTTTTGCCCAACCTTTATATGTATTTTTATTTTCTCCATTACAGTTACTAATAGCAATAGTAGGTTTGATTTTATTAATCCACCATGCGGGATTGTTTTCTTTAACTCCATGATGATTAAACATCCATATGTCGATATTATCCAGATTATATCCTTGCGCGACCAGTTGATTAAGAGTCCACTCAGTCGCGTCCCCGCAATTTAATATTCTACATCCATCCATCTCAATCAATAGACAAAGACTCTTAGCATTATTTGAATATTTATTTCCCGCAAATAAACAAGTTATTTTAGCTCCGCCAATTACAAAACTACTTCCTGTTTTAAGTTTAGTAACTGGGATGCCTTTCTTCGCACATTTAGAAAGGATTGCTACGCGGCGATCCTTGTCTTTACTTGACTCTTGATAGGGGTCATAAATTGAACAATAATAATGATTTACTATATCTAAATAAGCATCCGTATCTCCATTATGGTCTTTATGCCCATGCGTGTCTAATAATGATATTTTTTTATTTCCCACAATCCATTTAACCACACTTCTTGGATGCGTATTTCCTTTATAGTAAGTATCTATTAATAAATATTCACCTTGAGATTCTATTAACATCATAGAACCCCAATCTGATGAAAATCTTGGACAATAAATTTTTCCCATTTGATTCTCCTTACTACCAATTAATCTAATTATTTATTTTTGTATGATAAGCATCTAATATACAAATAGCGTCTGCTATATCATCATTTACTGTTATATGATATTTATCCTAAACATATTTAATATCTTGCGGTTTCAGTTGCTATCTTCGTATACCTCGTCCTTGTTTAATGTTCAGGGCGGCCCGCCACTAATTAGTGTTAATAAATTCATACTAAATTGTTGGGTCCAGTTCATGGGCGGCGATAACAACCGCCGCCTGTAACCACATTAACACTTTACTTGTATGAATATTATAATCAGGTCGCACTTCTTCCATCAATATCTTTTTTACGTTATTATCTTTAATAATTTGAGATAGCTAATTCCGCATTTTTATTATTCTTTGTATTACATCTCTTGAAGTTGCGGTTATGCAGCCATAAGATTCTAAGGTCTAGTCCTAAGAAACTGCATAGCCGCTACTTTTCGTAGATAAATCTAACGATAAAATTTTCATATTTCCTCTTCTTTAAAATCTTTTTGTTTTTGCTAAGCCATTTCAATATTAAGAGAAGAATAATATGCACTTTCTATATCTCTTAACATAGATTGCCAAATTAACATAATAACTACTGCAGGTAATCCACTATTCTATATATCTTCTATTAATTTTTCTTTAAAATTTTGTGTAGCTAAATTTATTGAAATTTTTTCATTCATAAATAATATTATCCTCCTGTTGATGTTCTTGGCTTACTTTCTGGTAAATTAAGAGTAACACCTTTTGCTGTCAATCCTCCCGTCACCTCTGTTCCCAGTACCCATAAAGACTATGTATAATAAAAAAATTTTCCTATACTTTGAGATTTGTGTATACCTGTTACAAATTCAATTTTTCTCCAAAAAACTTTGTTACCATTATACTGAAAATTTTTACATACATTTAAATCATTTACAATTAACTTACTAATATATTTTGTTAAAGTACCTCCATCTGGAACAGTAACACTTGCAGGATTTATCGTGCTTCCTACAGCTCCCATACTCATGCCTGATCCTGATAAACTTCCAGTTCCTTGAATTTCTCCTGTACCAGATAAATAAAAATTATTATTAAAACTTGCCGTTCCGCCTCGACCAATAGACCATAAAGCAGCTCCATCACTATTTACTGCTTTTATAGTTCCACCATTTGCATCTAATATAATTTTATTGCCTCCATCTGATGTTCCAGTTAAAGTTCCTGGTTGAATTGTCCAACCACCTATTTTTCCACCACTATTAGCTTTAATATAATTAAAAGAAGCTACTCCTTGATTACTAATACTCCATTGAGTATTAGTCGTTTCATTTGGTTTATCTTTATTAAGAATAGCTTTCGCATACCCACCTTTCATTGAACCATCACTATTTAATTGTATACTTTCTGCATAAATTTTTGTTGAATCAATTGTCCAACCACCAATAATTCCATTATAAGCGATTAATTGTCCACCTGGTGAAACAGAAAATCTTTTACCAAGAGAAATTCCATCTGTACCTAAATAAATTGTATTACTTCTGGGGTCAGTTCCATCTTTTATTCTTTTATCATTTTTATTTATTCCACTTTTAGGTGTCGCTGGATACCATTTCTAACCTTCATATACAGTTTTCCCATCTTTATCTTTTATTTCTTTTCCATTTTTATCTAACTTTGGAAGATTTATTAATGTTCCAAAAGAAATATGAGATCCAGCATCACTTCCATCAATAGTCCAATAGTTATCATAGGCTTGAGATACTGCATTTTTTCCTAAATACATTATTCCATCTTTTTCAATTTTAACTTGATGACCAATAGACAATCCATCTGCCGCCAAATAAAATCCATCACTGGTTTTTGTTAAATCATCATGAGCACCAGAATAAACCTTTCCAGAAGAATCTAAAGTAATCCCACCAGTTTTACTTTTTAATGTAGTCTTACCAATTTGCCAATTAGCAATATCTCCGCCACCTACAGCATGAATATAGCCATCTTTTGTTACATAAAAATTACCAGTACCAAAATAAATCTCAGGAGTAGTTAAATCAATTATTAATCCTTGTTTATTAATAACATTTTCATTAGGTTTAAAATATTTTTCATCATTCTAATTAAAATTTTTTGCTTTTCTATCTTCTTCTGTTGGAAAATGTCTATATTTATAATCATTTGGTAGCCCATCCTAATTATAGTTTTTCCAAAATTTTCCACTATAAATCATTCCTCTATCTGTTGTTGGGTCAATAGTAATTTGAGCTTGATTAGCTCTACCAAAAAGTGCAGAACCATTTCTACTATTTAAGAAAATTGTTCTGTCGCCATCTACATAACCTAATAAACCTATATCAGATTCTTTTTTATTTGGAGTAATAACTTCACCCATTAATACGCCAGTAAATTGATTTTGTTTATTTTTTACACCAGCTCCCATTTGCGGTGATAGTATATAACCACCATTATTATTAATCTAAATACTATTACCATCCCAATCATTAATATGAGATAAACCAAATTTATTTAATAAATAATGAATAGGAACTTTAATTTGACCTATTACTTCTCCATTCTGACGCATTTCACAACAGATAGCTACATTTACACATTGTCCATCATATTTTGCGGCTGGACGAGCAGGGCATTGATTTGGAGTTAGCCCTTTTCTGTAAGCCTCTCCTAATATAGTTAATAAGTTTGCATTAGTTGAAGTATATGTTTCATCATAACTTTGATAATTTCCTATTGCAAAAAATTTATAAGTTATTTGATGACTACCCTAAACATTAGAAACGTCTTCCCAAGTCTAAATTTCTGTACCTTCTTTTTTAATTAATTCTTCACAATAAAATTCAAAAGGATGAGAATTATCATATTGAGGATTTATGCCATCAGAAGTATATAACACATGTCTAAAACCAGTAAAATTTCTTAATCCAATTCTATATTTCTCTTTATATTCATTCTTTTCATTTTTTTCTTGTTTAACCCACGCGGTTATTATAGGAATAGTCCCATAGTAAGTTTTACCTTGTCCGCCATAAGTAATACTACATTTAATAATATTAGCTTCAGGTGTTTTCAAATTTCCTTCCCATTGAGATAATTGAATATCCCCCTATGAAGGTATCTGAAAAGCAGAAAAATCTTCTATATTAATATTATTACTTTTATTATATATATTTTTTAAAACTTCCCAATGAATAAGATCTACTTTTAAATTTTTATATTCATCATCGTTGGAAATACCTTCCCAAATTTCTTCTCCATCTTGCCAAAGTTGAGCTTTAAATAATTTTTTATCTACACCTTCATTTATTTCAGAAATAGGTGCAGAACTATTTATACCATAATTTATCTAATATCCGGCACCTTCTTTCTTAGTAATCATCGGCCATAATGGCGGATTATCCATTGTAGTATTTGGAACAATTTTAACAACATATTCAGTACCGTTAGTTCCTGGTTCACCTTGTTTAGCAAAAGTAAAGTTAGTTCTCGCTGTTAAATTTAATCCTTTATAATCAACAGTAAGCTAAATCTGATTATTTTGCTTTTTAATATCATATTTATTAGCAATTCCATAAGATAAAGTTTCGACCTTATCATAATATACATATGATTCAGTTTCAATACGATTTGGATCATTAGGAGTCTTAAGCATATTATCAACTAATAAAGTATCATTTCCTAAAGGAATTTTCCATCTAACTTTACACTTACTATCATTTACAATCATATTTGAATCAAGCGGTTTTCCTTGATTATCATATACAGTAAATGTAAGTGCAGGAATCTGTTGAGGATTATCTAAAGTTTTATTATTAGGAGCGACTCCATTTTCATTATATTGATAAACCGCAGAACCATTATTAATAACAAGAGAATATAATCCTTCTCCATCTAAAGTATTTGTTAAAGTAATTTGGGCGGTTCCAATGTATAATTCTCCTGAAAAAACAGAGCATTTAAAAGTACCAAATGAAGTTATGTTTCTAATTTGAACATCATGAATTTGATTCCCCTAAACTCTTTGAATAAAATCATATTGTTTAAGAGTTTCATTTAATACTCTAATATTTTCAGCATTATAATTTTTTTGAATATCATTGGTTAAATCATTTAAATCATTTACAGCTTTATTATATTTATAATTAGGGCTTTCTGTTCCAAAAATCTAAGGCAATTCAACGAGATTCCCTGTATTATCTTCATATGCCCAATAATATTGAAATTGACTTATATCTTCAATCTATTTTATTACACCGTCTTTTTTCTACATAATTTTTACGGTCAAAGTTGGATGTCCAACATCATAATAAAATTTAGTTCCATCATTTGATTCAATTATTGGATAAATTTTATCTGTTAAATTTTGAATATTAATTTTTTTACTAATAACATTACCATCATATACAATAGCAACTTTTAACCAGTTATCTTTTGCGGTAGCTTCTCCAAAATTAATAACATATGTATTTTTACCAGGAATCCATTCAAAAGTTTCACTATCTAATTCTTGTTTACTATTAATACATTTCCAACCACGTCCTAAGTATTTATTATAATAAGGATTACTTGGAGTTACTCCTACATTTTCTTTTCCCCAATAGAAAGGAATCTTTTGATCTGCTGAAACTAATTTTCCTTTTACCCTAACTTGTGCGGTGATCAGCTTATTGCCGCCTTTTGTCCCCGGTGGAAAGAAAGTTCCTTGTGGAGTATAAAAAGAAATTGCAATCCCATTAATCTAACTTTCTGACATGCGGCAAGCGCCATTTAACTATAACTGACTAATTTCAATATCTGGATGAAGTTCAGTGTTATTTTCTAAAGGAACACTATCTGGGAAACTCTTACAAAAAATTTTAATAGATTCAACTCTTACAAAATTCGGACCATCAACGTCAAAAATTTGGTATTGTCTAATAGGATATAATAATCTATAAGGATTTCCAACCATATTATCTTCATCTATTGTATATGAACGAATAGTTTCTTTTCCAGTAGCATTATCTATAAATTTTAAATTATAAACAATACCATAATGTCCTCTTAATTGTCTTTCAGCTTTTATTGAAGTTTTTATAGCAGCTCCGACAATAATAGATGAAGATTCTTTTATATATTTTTCTATGGCTTGGGTATCTAATTCAATACTTTTTTCGCCTTCTGCTTCATATATAGAATACTCATATTCATAATTTGTATCTAAATAAAAAGTTTGACTATTTTCTATCCCATTAGTTCCAATTATATCATAAGCCTAATCGCCTTCCGCCTGAGTAATATAATTAATTCCTAATTTTTTAGTTGTACCAAGAATTGTTTTTTCCTTCTTAAAATCATTACCTGGCACTAATATATAAACCAATGCGCCATTACTATACGTAATATCCGTATTATTTGAATAAGCATAGAAAACTGCGTCTTGATAACGACATCTATATTTACCAATCGTTGCATCTTCACATGAAAGTATCTGAGCTTGAATTGTTCTATCGTAATCTGCTTTTTTTACAGAATTATCTGCTAATATCTAAATAGCATCTAAAACTTTTTCACTTATACTCATGTTTCCTCCTTATATCTCTTTTTAATTAGATATAAAAATCCTTTAGACAAGATGTTTTATCTTATCCTCATGGATATTATACCATAATTTTTTTCAAAAGTCAAATTAATCCTCAAATTTTTTAGCTATATAAATACCCTAATAAGAGTATCTGGTTATATCAAAAAAATCTTCTTTAGTTATTTTCCCACTATCCACAAGCTATAACATATCCTCAATTTCTAATACTCTATGCTACCACTTGTGTCTTAATAACTATAATTCATCTTTATCCATATTTTCTCCTTAAAAAAGAAGTAAGGGGTAAAATACCCCTTACTTTTATCTATGTAATACTCTTTGTGCGGCAAGATTAACTAAATCACTAAGTGCTTCTTCGATTTCACGTTTACTATCTACATTAGGGAATGTAGCATCTATATGCACATTTTGTTGAATTTCATCTTTATCCTTAGAATTAACAGATCTAATACCAATATTGTTCATTCGATTACTTAAAGAACCTTCTAATGAAGCAGAAATTTCTCTTAGAATATAAGTTCCTTCTAAGAAGTTTTTAGTATCATCTTTATTTAATACTAACTCTTTTCTATCAACCCAAGCTAATTTGGGGTCATCACTCCCCCAGTCTCCAGTATATCCACCAGAAGCATATCTATAATGCCCTGTATAAGTAACCTTACCTGTGCTACCTGTATAATAAGCATAACCGCCCCTATTTCCAGAAGCGGAATTACTACTTCTTCCTGATGAACTTCCAGATCCACTTCCTCCGGATCCGTTTCCTCCTCCACCACCGGAACTACTTCCACCGCCAGAACTGCTATCTCCAGAGATGCCTCCTCCATATGGATTTCTCGCATAGGCGGCGTTAGCAGCTTGCATCCTACGAATCATATTTTCATATGACGCGGCAGTAGCTTGATATGCGGCGGCAGCAGCTTGTTCAGCTTGTACGAAATTATGTAATTGAATAACCGCATT
>OCTW013390708.1_pt1 | contig 17868 bp, 13 predicted proteins | sample 1539671 | NCBI WGS metagenome assembly OCTW01 (sample SAMN02144230, study PRJEB22623) | gut metagenome | biome: sheep rumen | host: Ovis aries | place: New Zealand
GGTTTTTCGGAGCGGTTGGCGTCTGGAATGCGTTTTGGATCACGGAAGCGATTACTGCGATCATTTCCCTTGTCATTTACCGCAAGGCAACCACAGGCCCGTGACGGCGGCCTGAAAGCCATGTACACCGTCCTTACTCCACCGCGCCGGATAAATTCCTGCTTCTCTAAGATGAGCAGCTATCGTATAATGGAGACCGTGACAAATGAAAGGAGGCTTATGCTATGATTCTGCCAATTCAAATTTTGTCTGTTCTAGTGGCGCTCGAGTTTTTCTATATTCTCTACCTGGAAACCTTCGCAACGACGTCGGACACCACAGCCCGGGTTTTTGGTATGGACAAGGCGGAACTTTCCCGCCCGTCGGTGCAGACTTTGTTTAAAAACCAGGGGATTTACAACGGGCTCATCGGCGTGCTGGTGCTCCTGGCCGCGCTGGTTTTCGCGAGCAAAATCGCCGTCATGCTGCTCATGGGCACCATCATCCTCGTCGCCCTCTACGGCAGCTTAACCAGCAGTCCGTCGATTCTTTTCAAGCAGGGCGGCCTGGCCATCGTCACGCTAGTGCTGTGCGCGATTTTTTAGCGTAACTAAAACCGTATGTTTCCCTACAGAAATTACAAAATGAGATGTCAGTCTGTAAAATACAGCTGATATCTCATTTTTTAAGTTTTTGTAATTAGTAAAAAAATGAAAGGAAGTATAAATTATATATTTTCAGCAAAACTTTGTACACGTGTTCGAATCTGTTCAAAGGAACGAGACTGTTGATCTATTTCAATCGTAAGTAATGGAATATTTGCATTTTTGCAGGCTTTCATAATGATTGGCACATCATATTCTTCAGGATCACAAAATTTCATCAATGCAATAACAAGGCCATCAGCATTTGTTGCTCGTACAGTCTGTATTAGCAAATCTATGCGTTCTTTGTAAGGGTCCATTGCAAGCGAACAACCCGAATGATTTTGCCACTGCTTAGCTAATGAATGTATTGGGTCTCCGAAAAAAGGAACATCGGTACGAAATTGTCTGGATTCATGGGCAAGATCGTCAGCCACGACAGCAAATCCAAACTGTTCAAAAATATTAATAAGTTCTGGAGGTTCAAGTGTCAATCCAGTTACAACAATTTTTTTTCCTTTGTATTGATCTCGATTTTCTCGATGTAATGCACGTGTAATAGCTTTAATTTGTTTTGTATAATCAGTTACTTCCATAAAATAATAGGCCTTAATAAGTTTATGGCGTATGTTAGGTGTAATAATATCCAGATGATGTTCAGCAACGTGTGTAAAGTCACGCATGGCCTGCCGCCAATTGTTGTATTTGATAATACTATTGGAGATAGCTTCATCCGTAATTTCAACATCAAGAATTGATTCGAGTTTCGTTCGAATCATGTCATATTCATTTGCAAGAAAATCGACTGCGGCTGGCACATTGCGATGCTGTGGATGTACGAAAGGAATCGCCGGACATTTTCCTTTCCATTTCTGGCCAAAACATTTAAGCGTGTCGCAGTTCGCAGGAATTAAAACTGCCGAGAGAACATCGTAAGTGTTGTCATTTTCCATTTCCATAATAGACTGCATGATAGAGCATGCGAACGGTGGTAAATATGTACGCGCTTTTTTTAAATCAATTTCACCGCCCCATAAACCTATGGGAATTGCTCCAGCTGCATCAATAATTTCTACTGGTGCATAAGGTTCGACCCAACCAACCGCTTTTCTTCCTGATTCTTTAATAGTTTCAAAAACGGTTCTCGCCGGGTGATCAGCTTTATCACACAGATTCTGAATCATCGTCTGTAATTGGTTTGTCATGATGTTTTCTCCTGTTCTATGCGTTCTTGATAAATTTTTTTTCGTCCATCATTTCATTCAAGGCTTCGATTCGGGTTTCGTACTGTGCTTTAGAATAATTTCTAGGATCAGCCTGATCTCCATCAAATGTTGTGATCGGCACGCCGAGATCCTTTCTCAATGCTTCACCGACTTCATACTGCAAAAAATCACACATCTTACAGCTGCGATTCATGTGCATCACAACACCATCGCATTTAAATTCCCTAATGATATTTTCACGCAGTTCAATCTGCCCTTTCAACGATAAATTATTCCCCATGCTGGTATAAGCACGTGCAAGTTCATTCAAATTCCCTGGGGTGTAGCGTAATGCCCAAGCAGATGGATATGTAGAACCAGTCATATTAATTCCATAGTTTTTAAGAACTTTATATGTATGCGACAAATACGGCCAGCAGGCAATGCCATCCCACATGATGCGATGATTTTCAGGTGCTCCCTTAAGTCCACTTTTACCTTCTTTAATCATCTCTTCCAATTCTGATTTAAGTTTGCGGAAGGTAACGCCACATTCTGGTTTTCCACGCATACAGACAATAAGCGCCATGTAATTAAACATATTAAAACCGTTAAGAGGAGAAGGAACTGCTGCAGCCAGCGATGTCGCGTCGTACCAGTCTTTCGCATTTTGAGACGCAACTTCCATGACTTCTTGGAATTTATCTTCATCGAATTTCTTTCCCGTAATTTCTTCTAACTCTGCGATAATGGTTTCAAATTGTGATTCGACATAAGCGACGTTTTCATCGGTTACTTCTGGATCATGATTGTAGGGCACATCGATGACAAAACATGGAATGTTAAGGGTATAGGCGATATTTTCATACCACTTAATCAGCGTTTCGCAAATATTATTGCAAAGCAAAACCATATCTGGTAAAGGCATTTCCTCTGACACGCAATGCTGAACATCCATATAAGCGAGATTCGCACGAGCGTAGCCACAAATATCATTCGAATATCCCTCTGCTTCTGCGTATTGTAATAATTCCGGTGCGCCTTTTCGTGCAGCAATACCAACGACATGGTTTTCTGGATAAACCGTATATATTCCCATCGTTTCCATGAATTCACATGGTGCAATTGAACTCGACCAACAGACCAGATCACCACGGGCTTTGGCCTGCCTTGCATCTTCCATATTTTTCGCAACGAGAATGTCGAGCATCTCTTTGGATGTCATGCTATCGTTAATAACAGAACTCAATGAGCTCATTTTTTCCTCCTTCTTGCTTTCATCTTTCTTCTTATATTTTTTTCTGTACATCGTTCCAGGCATAAAGTGCTGCACCAAGAGCGCCAGTAATTTGCGGTTGATCATAAACTAAAACTTTTTTATGCAGTTCGCGTTCAAGAGCGCTTACCACACCACGATTGCGTGCGACGCCTCCGGTCATAACAAAATCATCCGCCATTGGTGTACGCATAATTAATCCCAAAGAACGGTCAACAACAGATTCGTGAATGCCACGGATAATATCTGCTTTTTTCTTCTTTTGAGACAATAGAGAAATGACCTCTGATTCAGCGAACACGGTACAAGTGCTGCTGACTGTAACGGGATTTTCTGCTTTTTTATCCCATTCCGCCATCTCATTTACATCAATTTCTAAAATATTAGCCATGACTTCTAAAAAGCGTCCTGTACCAGCAGCACATTTGTCGTTCATAAAAAAGTTCTGAACACTTCCATTATCATCAATCGCTATGGCCTTAACATCTTGCCCGCCAATATCCAAAATAGTCCGTGCTGTTGGAAAAATCATATGAATTCCTTTTGCGTGCGCGCTGATTTCACTAACTTGACGATTTGCTGATTCGAAAGAAAATCGGCCATATCCTGTTGCAACGGTTCGCTCAATGTCATCTGACGTTAATCCTGTAATTTTGTAGATTTCATCGATCACGCGTCCTGGACCACTAGTGCCAGTACCGGATTGAATTACAGTACTGGCAATAATGTCATTACCATCCTTGAGGATAACGGCTTTGGAAGATGCAGACCCAATATCGATTCCGAGTGTATACATGTTATTACCTCGTAAACATTACACTTTGGATGATTTACTGTCTTCAATTGCATCTTCAAACTCGGCTTTTTCGTAAGCCATCGGTTGGCCAGAAGCTCTAAAAGCTCGAATTTTCTTTATTCCTACGATAATCGCTGGAAGCGCAACAAGGAAAATACCGATAACACCAAGGTAGCTGTATCCGACAGCGACGATAGCGGTCAAACCGAAAGAAGCTGCAAACATGGAAATCGCAACAATGATAACGCCAATGATGGCATCCCAAAGGGTTTTATTGAGATTCCATTTTGTGTGGAATTTTTCAAAACGCATAACCGTTCCAAAAACAACCGAAACCGCGGTCGAAACAAATGCACAGAACAATGACACTGTGTAAAGAACCGTTAAAATTGGGTTTCCAAGTGACTTGCAAATAGTTAAAATTGGAAGTGTATTTCCTGTAACGTCTTTGCGATAGGCAAGGCAAAGAACCGTTAACAAAGTAAGCATCACCGCATTAATAATGCATCCGAGAACAGCGGCTTTGTTACATGCTTTTTCGGTCTTCAATTGCGTCGCAACACCATAAGTTCCCAATAAAGAAAAAATTTGAAAACTTGCATAGGTAATAGCCATCCAAATGGGACGGATTATTCCCTTTGGTGCGTAATGATTTGCTACATCAACACTAATATTGCCGCCTGAATGTGCCAAACCAACGCCAGCGATAATGACAACAGAAATCATAATGAGGATGGTTAAAACTGAAGAGGCACGCGAAATGAGTTTTGCTCCAAACATTGACAATACGACGACAAGAATCGTCAATACAATAACACTCAACATATACGGGAAGTGTAACATTTCTTGAATAATCGCAGCAGCTCCTGCAACAGAGGCACTTGTGGCAAGCATTCCCGCGCCAAGATTGCAGATTTCAAAAATCGGACTCAAAATCTTCTGATGCGGTTCGTAGAGTTTTTGGGACCAATCACTATAATTCGTAATACCGTGTTGATTACACATAATGACAATAATGCGATAGACTATTGCCAAGATCAGCATCGATAAAATTGGTGTAAAAACCGCTGGCCATCCATATTGAACAAAGAAATTCATTTCTTGATTGCCGCTTGCAAACCCGCCGCCTGCATGTGCACCAAACCAAACCGACACAACTGAAAAAATTGTCAGCCACCCTACTTTTTGTTTATTTTCCATAATATTCCTCTTCTGTATTTATAAAGTTTTTCTAGCATTCACCTAAATCACTTGGGCCATCTTTTTCAACAACAATACCCGCGTCGAGTAAATTGGCAATCTCTTCATCGCCATAGCCAATATCCTTTAAGATCTTGGTGGATTGTTCGCCAAGGAAGGGTGACGCTTTTCTCGGTGGTTCTGTGACGCCGCCAAATTTGACCGGCGTTTCGGCTTCGACAATTTCTTGGCCATTGTGAAGACGGAATTTACGCAAATATTTATTATCCCAAGCCTGTTTACTATCGATCAGATCAGAAACGTTGTTGACAACTGCATGAGGAACGTCCCGTTCTGTTAGTTTTTCGTCTAGTTCATTACGAGTAAACTTCGAAAAACCATCTTCTAATATTCCAATAATTTCGCGACTGCGTTCATTACCCTTAGCAAATGTATTGTATTCGGGATTGTCAATTAAATCTTCACGTCCAATAATCTTCATGAAATCCGGAAAATAACGTTCATATTCATGACAGCAAACCATAATCCACTGACCATCTTTACACATGTAAGTATTGTTAAGCGGTGTATTTTCAAGACGAGTTTTGGGATATTTGTCGAGTTTTGAGGCTTGAATCGAAAGGATCGGTTCCGTCATATTGTAAAGAGCCTGAGCATAAAGTGAAGAAACGATTTTGGATCCTTCTCCTGTGCACTTCTGCTTATAAAGTGCTGCACAAATCGCACCCGCCATAGTGCATGCCAAATTGTTATCGCCAAAAGAACTTGGCGGAATGAGCGGTGCTGTATCTTTTTCCATTGCTGCGATCATTGGACCGCCCAATGCCCAATAACAGACGTTATCAAAACCAGGATCGTCTTTCATCGGACCTGTTTCGCCAAAACCAGTGATCTGTGCATGAATCAGATGTGGATATTTTTCATGCAGCGTTTTCCAATCCATTCCCAACTTTTCAAGAGATTTTTCCCGAGTATTCGTAAAGAAGACATTTGCTTGAGCTAAAAGTTTGGACATAACTTCCTGACCTTCAAGCGTTTTCAAATTTAGCGCAATGCTCTTCTTGTTCGCGTTGTGGAACTGATAAGCAATTGGCGGCATCCCTGGCAACGGCACAACAAATCGTGTTACGTCACCACGGGGCGTCGCTTCGACTTTTAGAATATCTGCCCCCCAGTCGCCAAGAAGTCTGCCAGCGGATGGCGCTGCGACGTAAGTTGTCAATTCAATAATTTTGACACCTTCAAGCAAATTATATGGATTATTTTCAGTCATATTATTTTATTTCCCCTCTTTTATTTATTTTCTTTCGTTTTTTCTAACACAACGGCTTTTATTTTCGGAATATCAACCTTTCCACTGGATGTCATTGGGAAACGGTCAAGCTCTAAAATTATTTTCGGAATTTTAAAATATGCGAGTTTGGATTGTAAAACATCTCGTAGGGCGTTTGCATCAAGATGACCTTTTCTCATTTTAATCACAGCAGCCACTTCCTCCTGCATGACGGGATCAGGAATGCCAACAACTTTAACAGCTTCAATTTTGTCATCAGAACTCGATATTGCATTTTCGATTTCATGAGGTGAAATGTTTTCACCACCACGGACAATCAGTTCAGATAAACGCGTTTTAAAAATTAAATTTCCCTCTGCATCGAGTTCGCCGCTGTCGCCTGTGTGAAACCAGCCGTCAGCAGTTTTGCTTTTTTTGCTTTCTTCAACAAGTCCGTAATAACCTAATGAAACGTAATCGCCTTTAATTTGAATTTCGCCAATTTTCCCAACTGGAAGTACCTTACCGCTCTCACAGTCTGCAATCCGTATTTGCATTCCTGGTAAGATTTTACCAACTGTCGTACAAACTGTTTCTGGCGATTCATCAAGTGACGCCATAGTGTTAAGCGATGACGTCTCTGTCATGCCATACGCTGGAATTAGATGTGTATACCCAAGTTTTTTTCGAACTTTCAAGTAATTTTTTGAAGAGATCGTCGAACCAGAAAGAATGCCGCTTTTGAGAGATGATAAATCTGCATCACCCGATAATTTATTCGCTAAAATAGTTAGCATTGATGGTACAGCATTGAATACCGTACACCGATATTTTTCGATAGCTTGAATCACGTCTTTCGTATGATAAGATTTAATCAAAACTGAAGCCATTCCTACCTGCATCGCCGCCAAGACACTGCAATTGATACCGGAGCCATGAAATAAAGGCAGTACTAAAAGCAAACGGTCATTTTCCGTCCAGCGCATATGTTCAGCAACAGCCGCCATCGCTGTCATGACTTGAGCGCTATTTAACATGACTCCCTTAGGGTGACTCGTTGTACCAGATGTAAAAATAATCATTGCAAGATCTTTTGGCGATTTCGCTTCCAAATTAAAGGACTTTTTATCATTGTGATTTATTACTTCTGACATAATTTGATCTAGATGCTCAATTTTTTTTAAATTTGAAATGTCAGATTGAATTTTTTGAATAATTGCTCTGCTATTTCGACTACATTTAAGTTCTCCGACTAAAAGCCAACTTACCTCTGCTGTCTCAATGACATCTTTTACCTCTTCTTCTAAATAAGATGGATTAATTAGTACTGCGACCGCGCCAATTTTTTGTACGGCAAAATAGGCAAAGACCCAATAGATGCTATTGAGCCCCCAAATACCAACATGTTCTCCTTGCGCCATTCCTTTCTCTTTAAAGCGTGCAGCTAACGCATCGGTAATTTGATCTGTTTCTCGCCAGGTAAACTTTTTCTCCGCATCGCAATATGCGACTTTACTTCCAGATAATGCAGCCCTCTCCTTTAAACCTCCTGCGATGGTCTTTGATTGTAGGGTCATGACATTAATCCTTTAATAGCTGCCCACCGATGATCACGCGTTGAATCTGATTCGTTCCTTCGTAAATCTGTAAGATTTTTGCATCTCGTACAAATTTTTCCATTGGATACTCACGCATGTAGCCATAACCGCCCAAAATCTGCAGTGCATCAATTGTACATTTCATTGCCGTGTCTGATCCAAAACATTTTGTCATCGATGAATGTTTCATAAAGGGCAGTCCCGCATCCATACGTTCTGCAGTATAAAGTGCAAGCTGACGTCCTGCTTCGACTTGCGTCGCAATATCTGCAAGCATAAATGAAATTGCTTGAAGCTTGCCGATCGGTTTCCCGAATTGTTTGCGGACCTTCGCGTATTCCACTGCCTCATCAAGAGCTCGTGCAGCAAGACCAATACCCATCGCACCAACATTTACCCGACTTTCAGTTAATGTAGATAATGCGATTTTAAAGCCTTTTCCCGGTTCTGAAATCATATGATTTTTCGGAATATGTACATCATTGAACACAACTTCCGTTGTATTTGACAGACGAATCCCCATTTTATCTTCTTCTTTGCCAATCGTAATGCCATCGCGATTACGTTCCACAAGGTAACAGCCGATGCCCTTCCCGCCAAGAGATTTGTCGACAGTTGCCATTACAACATACACACTAGCTATACCACCATTGGTAATAAAACATTTTGTGCCATTTAATACATAATCGTCGCCATCTTCCACAACGGTTGTCGAAATGCTGGATGCGTCAGAACCTGATTCTGGTTCTGTAAGCGCAAAAGCAGCCCACCCGCCTTCAGTTAATGCATTGTAGAAGATTTCTTTCTGTTTGTCATTTGCTGCATTATTAATCAAATGCGTTGCCGAAGCATTTGCGCCAACTGCTGAACCAAGACCAACTTCGTATCGTCCCATCTGTTCCGCAATAAGTGTTTGTGTCACAACATCTAGTCCAAGACCACCGGCCTCTTCCGGAACACACATAATATTCAGTCCCATTTCTGCCATCCCATCGTAAAGTTCGGTTGGAATTTCACCAGAACGATCATACTCTGCTGCGACAGGTTTAACTTTCTTTTCCAAAAATTCCTTAACTGCACTTACAATTTCCATCTGTTCTGAACTTGGTATCATTATGTTCTCCTCCAAATCATTAAAAATGATGATCGATCGTTTTCATGATTTAAAGATAAACCTAGCTATCATGGGAGAGTCAATACCAATTAAGAAAATGTTTTCAACCAAAAAAACAAATAATTTACTGATTTAATAATACTTAGATTGCATAAAAGATTCTCACTCTCAAAAGCGCAATAAATCTATATTTCAAAGCATTTGAAAATATTGAATTCGATTAATTTTTTGGTTAAAATACAACTATCCCATTGCGGGAGGGTTAATTAGAATGAAAGAAATAATTAATGAGAAAAGTATGCTCAGAATCGGCGAATTAGCCAAATTAACGAATGTTAATGTAAAAAGTCTACGCTATTACGAAAAAATTGGTGCACTTCGTCCAGATTACATTGCGCCAAGCGGTTATCGTTATTACAGCCCTTCGAAAATGTCGCTGGTCGACGCGATCCAACTATGTGTCGACTTAGATATTCCAATCAAAAACTTCAATTCGTATTATGACGACAAAACCGGAGAATTGCGTTTTGATCAAATTTTCGATGATGGGTTCACCCATGCACAAGCGAAATTTTCTGAAATCAAACGTCGTCTTAAGCGGTTGCATCACGTCTCTGAAGACATTAAACGCTGCTCACGATTAGATACGACATCCAACACGATGCTGTTCAATATGAATTCGACAACACTGTGGTTACAGCCTTATCATCTTTACGATAATATCTCAGATTATCTAAGAGAATCCTATCACGAGTTAAACAACCTTTTAACGCGTCATGGTTCCTTTGCCCAATATGATTACGGACGAATTCTTATCATTCACCATGACTTCGAAAAACTCTTTCGCTATATCACGATTGAAGATAACGCACTTGATGCAATCGACACCTCTGCCAGCACATTGCCAGTATTAAAATTACCATCTGGCACATATGATTGCAAAGTTGTTCCACAGAATTCTATTTTTGAATACGAACGCATTTTTCCAGAAGCCATTGGAAAAGATCGCATTATTATTGAAGCAAAACTTCGAACCGGAAATTTTAATATAATAAACCCTAAATATGAGCTGCGCTGTAAAGTAATGGATTTTGATAAAAGTTTGATTACTAAATTAAAAAAGTTCTAAAATAGTTTATTAATTCCTTAAAATCGTTAAAAGTTCTAAATACCATCGAGATAAAATAGCAGGAATCTCCTTATTTACCACTCCTGTCTTGAATCTTTTCAAGATCAATGATATCATTTAAAGTTATTAAAAGATTTCATTTATTCTAAAGGAGTGTGTGATGTTTTCTCGATTTTTCCGCCGGTTTCTGCCCTGTGTGCTCATTGCCCTCTGTTTCGTCGCGCTGTGCAGCTTCGGCTGTCAGCGGCGCACAGCCTCGAAGCCATCGGCCAAGACCGCCCCAAAAAGCGGCACGAAGACCGCCGCGGCGAAGCCTGCCGTCGACGTCACCCTGTCCGCGGCCGGCGACTGCACCCTCGGCGTCGATTCCCGGTACAGCACCGCCTTCAACAGCGTTTACCAGCGCCACGGCGCCGCTTACTTCCTTGAGCAGGTCCGCGACGTTTTCGGTGCCGACGATTTGACTCTGGTCAATCTCGAAGGCACTTTGACCACATCCACGGACCGTGCCGACAAAACCTTTACTTTCAAGGGGCCGGCCAAGTACACCGACATTTTGAAGGATGGCCACGTCGATGCCGTAACCCTCGCCAATAACCACTCCCACGATTTCGGCGAGACCGGTTTTACTGACACCCAGACGGCCCTGGACAACGCCGACATTCCCTACTTCGGCTACGACACCATCGCCACCTTGCGCGTGAAGGGCGAAAAATTCGCGCTGATCGGCCTTAACGGGCTAGAGGATCCCAGCGAGACGACGCTGACGAAGTGCATTGCCCGCGCCAAAAAGCAAAAGCCTGACGCGATCGTCGTGTATTACCACTGGGGGATCGAGCGCAACCCGATGCCGGAAGCCTACGAAACGGCCCTGGCTAAGACGGCGATCGACCACGGCGCCGACCTCGTCCTCGGCTCCCACCCCCACGTGGTGCAGGGCATCGAACGGTATAAGGGGCGCTACATCGTCTACAGTCTCGGCAATTTCTGTTTCGGCGGCAATTCCAATCCGACTGACAAGGATTCGATGATCTTTCAACTGACCTTTCACTTCGAAGACGGCAAGCTCACCGCGACCAACAACGCCAAGGTGCTGCCCTGCGCTATTTCCGGCCACACGGGCGTCAACGATTTTCAGCCCCGCGTGCTGACCGGCCGCGAGGGTGCGCGCGTGCTCGACAAAGTCGCCACCCGCAGCCAGCACTGGGGCGTGTCGCTCGATCCCGACGGTCGTGTGGTCTCGAACGACGCCGCGGTGAAATGAAGGCCCTTTCACTGAAATCTTTAAAAATACAAAAGCATCGCACAGCCGTGCGATGCTTTTTTTGTTGGCAGTGTTTATCAAGGGTGCTGCTTAAACGTGAAATCCGTCTTCCGGGATCTGATCGGGCGGAATGGGTTTGCTGAAGAGATAGCCCTGGGCGTAGGTGCAGCCGACCTCTTTAAGAAAAGCGTAGTGTTCTGCGGTTTCGACGCCCTCGGCCACGGTCCGAATGCCAAGATCGGCCGCCATCCGACAGACATCGCGCACGATCGTCTTGGAGCGCTCATCGAATTTCCGCATGAAGGCCATGTCAATTTTGATGACGTCAAATTGATAGTCCTTCAAAACGTTGAGAGACGAATACCCGGAGCCAAAATCGTCCATCCAAACCTCCAGCCCCATGTCATGGAAGCGGCGGACGGCCCGCTGCATGACGGCTGAATCCCCATTGAGCGCGGTCTCTGTGATCTCGACGTGGATGAATTTTTTGGGGATTTGCTCTTCGCAGATGATGGCTTCAATTTCGCCAAACAAATCGATGCCGGCCTCTAAATCGGTCCGGGAGATGTTGAAGCTGATGGGCAGCACCGGCCGCCCAGCCGCCTGCCAATCCCGGACCAGTCTGCCATATCGGCGCAGCACGTTGAGATCGACCTTGTAAATCATCCGAATCCTTTCCAGCGGCTCGACAAATTGGTCTGGCGTCAGGAATCCGTACTGGGGATCGATCCACCGCGACAAGGCCTCGTAACTGGCGACTGCTTTGCGCTCGATGTCGACAAGGGGCTGATAATAGACCTGCAGCCAGCCATCCTTGACCGCTTTGTCGATGTGGGCCAGAACGTGGAGGCGAATCGCTTCGTTGTGGCGCATGGCGTCATCGTAAAATTGCACGGCGTCCCGAGTGCCAGCCAAACGACGGGCGGCAACCGCGGCCAAATCGATAAGGGTTGTCAGTGGGCTGTAGTGGGTTTTATCCCCGGCAGCCTGCTCCCAATCTTTCGTCGGGCAGAGACCCACGCGAAACATCAGGGTTTCATCCAAACTGAGGGCTTCGACCTTTTCTGCGACCTGCACGAACTTTTCTTCGGCCTGATCGAGGGGCACGATCCCGACAAAATGCGTCCCGGAGATTCGCGCGACAATCCCGTCCGGAAAAGCTGCTGTCAGCAGTTCCGCCGTCTGGCTCAAAATGGCCGTCCCGGCGTCGTAGCCGTGGAGGATGTTCACGTCTCGGAAATTGACAATATTAGAATAGAATACCGCCAACGCTGGCCCACCACTTGCCTGGGTACGGCGGAGCAGGGCGCCGCCGTGTTCCAGCAGATAACTCAAGCTTTTGGCGCCAGTCACCGTATCGTCATCGTGAGCGCGGATGTAGTTTTCGTATTTCATGATAGCGAAAAAATTGAACTTCATGAAAATAACGAAAAGAATCACAAGGAGGGCCCCCGTGATCGCCACCGCGTAGGCCATTTGATTGCCGACGGTATCCGCGCCGCCGTTGAGGACGATACGCGGCAGCTCCGCCTCGGCGCCGATCAAAATCATGAAGGCCACTGCAGTTCCATAGAAGCGCCGGTCCATCCTGAGCATCGACTTTTCAACAAGGATATAATGAATTTCTTTCCTGAAGCAAAAGATCAGCGCCAAGCTCAAGCCCACTGTGATCAGCATGCGCTGCAGTGTCGTCATGGCGATGAGCATCGCGAGGCAGTTGGCGTTGAAAAACAGCGTGTAAATAAACGCCGGGGCCGGCCCTTGAACGCCGACGATTCTCCGGTACAGGCCCATCAGGAAAAAAACCGGCAGCAGCAGACAGCCCGCCGCGATCAGAAAATCCAAAAAGGTGCCTGCAGTCTGCGCGTAGCTGACGATCCCGAAATACAAAAGGCCCGACAGCATCTGCGCCGTGTTGTACGACACCAGGAAGGACAAGATGAACTTCTGCGCCTTTGTCTTCGTGTCCGCGCTCTGAAACACCAGCTGGAGCGTAACCCACGCGAAAACCACGCCTTGCACCACGTCGGTGTAATTTCTCGAAACGTAAACCGTCAGCCACTGTGTTATCATCTATACTCCCCTGACCCTCTGTCTGCGCGCTTCAAACACCGTGCACAAGGCCGCGCCCTTCCCTTGTGCTTCATCCTCCGGATGATGATCCGGGTTATAACTGTTTTGGTCTCAATTTATTGAATTAAAATCGATTTGTGTTAAATATTATAACATGTTTTTATTCATTCTCTATTAAAAGGGGCGGCCTTTTTTCACATTCGGAATAACGTTATATGCATCGGCATCTCTCTGTTCATTATGGTTTCAAACAGGAAACTGGCACGACACACACGCCGTCTCGCCGTTTGTACGCAAAGGGGGCTACGCCGCATAAAACCATGAGAAATGCGGGTGCTTTCATTTTCGTCGTATCAATTTTTTTCGCCAAGGCGATGAGGTTTTTCGCCCCTTCTTCTATAAACGGATCCCCGCCGAGCTTCACCTCAATCAAGCCATAGGCGCCGCCTCGCAGATGTATGACCGCATCACATTCGAGATTCGTTTTATCGCGATAGTGATAGATACTGCCGTCTAAGGCATCCGCATATACGCGCAAGTCCCGAATACAGAGATTTTCGAAGATTAGCCCCATCGTGTTTAAATCATTGAGCAAGTCATTGGGACCAAGTCCCAGCGCTGCCGTAGCAATTGACGGATCGACGAAATAACGTGTATCCTTTGAACGAATAGCTGTTTTTGAGCGCAAATTTGGATTCCATGCTGGTGAATCTTCAATAACAAAAATCTTTTTTAATGCGTCGATATAGTCATACAGCGTCGTCGCACTAAAGCTTTCTTCTGTATCATTCGCAATCACATCTTGACGAATGGTCTCAAGTGACGCCTGTGAGGCAATATTTCTAGCATAAGATCGCATTAACCGTTTCGACCGCTCTGTATCGCGAGCGGTCCCATCGACGCGGCGAATGTCGTTAGAAACGACCGCATCGTAATAATCAATGGCCTGCCTTAACGCGATCTTCTCTTTTTCGCCAATCGCTCTTGGCCATCCGCCGCGACAGATTTCAAAGGCGATATCTTCAATGGTATGATCGTCCATGCCTGCAATATCTTTTCCATCAAATAAATCTTTTAACGATACTTGCCCATTAGAATCACCAGATTCATACAAACTCATTGGACGCATTTTCATCCTTGCGATGCGTCCCGTTCCCGTGTGTGCCGATGCATCCAACTCCACCGGCACGGCCGATCCTGTCAAAATAAACTGACCGAAATCATACCGTCGATCGACTTCGTATCGAACCGCGTTCCAAAGATTCGGCGCGAGCTGCCATTCATCAATCAGACGCGGCACTTCGCCTTTTAATAACAACGTCGGATTGAGTGCCGCCATCTCCTGATATTGTCTTGTCTGGTCCGGACGATCCATCTCAAGTACACTTTTTGCAAATTGTTTACCTGTTGTCGTTTTGCCACACCATTTGGGACCTTCGATCAAAACAGCTCCTTTTGATTCGAGCCTTTCCGTTAAAATACGATCCGCCATTCTTGGCATATATGCTTTCATTTTCATGCTCCATTATAGTATTTGGACTACTTTTAGTATAGCATTTGGCGTTTTTTCATTAAAGTGTTTGGACGTCTTTTATTGTAGTATTTGGACCATTTCTATTGCAGTGTTTGGCATTTTATCGCATTGAAGCCATAAAACTAGAAGAGCCAGTTTATTTTTGAATATTGAAAAATAGTAATTTGATGAAAAAATTTTGTGTAACTTGATTCAAATCAAGGATGGCGTCGGCCTATCGCTCTATACTCTAGGCATAAACAATAAATCATGTTTTCGGGTGAAAACCTAAAAACCGAAAGAAGGTATAATCATGAAAAGAGAAGCATTAAAACGTTTATATGGCCATCCGGAAAATGTAAGAAGAGCACTTAGTGTTAACGAATCGGGGTTCAAACGCCTGCACCGTACACCGAAAAATGTCTGGACCCTCGGAAGACATTAAACGAAACGTTGCATTGAACTCCCAAATCAATAAGTCTTAACTTCCACAGAACCCACCGGCTCCTCCGGTGGGTTCTGTTTTTTGGAAGAGCCGCCTTTCGGCGGTGCTTCTTTTTTCGATAAATTTACAATCTAAGTTTGACAATTCAAGCACCAAATCAATAAAAAATTACTCATTATCCCGCCTCTGCATTTGCGTTAATGCCCTCGATGGCGCATCGGATTTGTTGCCAAGTATTGAGATCATCTGAAAAGAGCTCGACGACATTGCCGCGGTCGGTAAACGGCGTGTCCTGCAAAATCGAAAAATCTTTGAGCATGCCGTTGTGTACGATGTACTCGATGATCTGATTGACAAAGTAAATCTGCCGGCTGTCGAGATGATTCTGATCGACGTAATGGGCAAAAGCTTCTTTAGCTGCGTTCATATCCAAGCCGACAATTCCCCGGACAAATTCTCCGAGGGGCATCTGTCCGTATTCTTTTTCGTAATCCTGCTTTGTCCCCACTTCACTCCAAAGAATTTTTTCAAGAGATTTGACATCCGTTTCGGTCAGTGGCTGGTTGGTTTTCAACTTTGCAATGGCGATGTGATTTTGATGGTTGCGAACGTAGAACTCCGCCTTCTGCTTGTAATTGGCGAGATCATCATTTTCGAGGTACGCCTCGTTCCATTCTTCCTTCAACACCTCGTCTTCAAAATTCGTGTTGTAAATCGGCTTTTTGTCTTTCGGGATGAATTTAATCAAATCCCGAAGGGCCATTCGAATGGTCTCGAGGGCCATCACATCCGCCCTTTCGAGATAGTCGGTGTTGAGAATTTTGTGCATCAGCGCCATCTGCGCCTGCACCTGGGGAATGGTCGTCACACAGGACAGGGCCGCGGTTTTCTTCAACAGATCGTTTTCACCTCGGCTGTACCTTTTCCCGCCTAAATGCGCGAGCTCCAGCTTGAACATCATCGCATCAAAGCGCAGTGCATCCGCGTCATCCTCATCTGGCTGAATCAGCAGCTCGAGTTCGTCCGCAACGATTTTGGTTTCGCCCGGCGCGAAATGGGCGTAGCTTTCGGGCTTGGCGTAAAGCTCAACGTACCGCAGATGCTGGCGCACCCTAAAGCCGCCGGCTTCTTTAACCGCCGCAACCTGTGCCGCCAGCTCTGTGATCAATCTGTTCCTGAAATCAGCAAGAGCTTGACTCTGCCCCACGGCGCTTTGCAGCTTGTACACCATTTGCAGTTTCAACCCGAACAGCGCACCCTGCAGCGGAATCAAATTGGGCACCTCGACACCGTTGGGATTTTCCCGGAAGAACTCAAAATTGCCGCAAAAATCAAAGATGTAGAACATCTGCTTGTCCTGCCCGTCTATGACGCCGGGACAGAGCCGCGTGCCGCGGCCGATCATCTGCCAAAACTTCGCTTTGCTGAGCACTTTTTTGAAAAACACCAGATTCAATATTTCCGGCACGTCGATGCCGGTGTCCAGCATATCGACGGAAATCGCGATTTGCGGCAGCTTTTTCGGATCAGAGAACGCGTCGATGGCGCTTTGCGCGTATTTCACATGGTTGTCGATCACCATCGCGTAATCATCGGGCAGATTCGGATATTCCTGACGGAAGATAGCGTAAATCTTTTCAGCGTGGGCGTGGTTTTTCGCGAAGATGATCGTCTTGCCGATTTTTTCGCCGTATTCGATCTTCTGCCCCTTCGTCATCAGCGTGTCGAGCACCCGGCGAATCGTATCTTTGTTGAAAATCCAAGAGTTCATCGCAGACGAATTGATGCGCTCCGGCAGATTGCCTTCCGGATCGGCAAAGGTGGCTTCGTACGCTTTCTTATCTTCATCGGAAAGCTCGTCGTAGACGATGCCCTTTTCGACGAATTTGAGCTGCGTTTCAACCGATCTGAAGTCGACGAGATAGCCGTCCTTGACCGCCTGGGCCAGCTCGTACCCGTAGGTCGGCACCCCGCTTTCCAGATCGAACAAGGCGTAGGTGTTTTTGTCGATTTCGTTTTTCGGCGTCGCGGTCAGACCGACCAGCGGCGCGTCGAAATACGTGAAGATGTCACGGTATTTGTTGTAGATCGAGCGGTGGGCCTCGTCGGTGATGACGAGATCGAAATGGCCGCAGGAGAAGATCTTGCCCTGATCGTCCTTGGTGTCGTCAATCAGGTGGATCATCGTTTGATAGGTCGAAAAAATGACATGAGCGTTGTAGTCTCTGTCTTTTTCAGCGCAAAGATTGGCACAGGACAGCTCCGGCAGGTTGTTGACGAAGCTGCGCTTAGCCTGCAGCACGAGGGCGGTCCGGTCGGCGAGAAACAGCACGTTTTTGATCCAGCCCGCCTTGAGCAG
>OCTW011549975.1_pt1 | contig 17862 bp, 16 predicted proteins | sample 1539671 | NCBI WGS metagenome assembly OCTW01 (sample SAMN02144230, study PRJEB22623) | gut metagenome | biome: sheep rumen | host: Ovis aries | place: New Zealand
TTCATATTCAAAAGATTCAAGATAAGAATCTCCACCAAAATAATACTGGCGAGCAGAATGATTGGTGATGACATAGGGAATGGTACCAGTAGCGGCCACCATGAAAGAGGCAAAAAGGAATAGCCAGCCTTTTTTATGATTGCCAAAACGAATATCTTTACCCGTGACAAAACTTCTCGAATCAAAACCTTCTGGCAGAAGATCAATTCTCAGTCTTTCTTTTTTGTTCTGTTCTCTAGTCGGAATCTCCACATCCAGGATTTCGTAATTGAAACCTTCTGCCTCTAAAGGCATGAGCAAAGGTTCTTTAACGGCATAGTCATTATGGGAATAGAAATCCTTTGGTTCAAAACCAAAGACTAACGAATTGAGTCTATCCTTGTTTGCATTAAAGAAGGTAATCTTGATCTTGAAGGATTTGATGGTGTACAAGGTGGAGTTATAGAAGGTGAGCAAAGCATATCTTCTTTCTTCATCCTGGTAGACATCATAAGAGGAAAGAGGTACTTCATCGTGAAGCAGTTTACGATATTTGACTCGTTTGATATATTTTAGTTTGCTCATAATTCGACATCCTCACGTAAATACTTCTTATTGATGGCTCTTAAAAGGAAAAAGGAGACGAGGATGGTAAGAGCAAAGACAGCTAATATGACAATAAACAAGGTTTGTGTATCTGTCGCTGGGAAAGCGTACATGCCAAATAATGGTGAGGAGAAAAACGCACCATTCATGACTAAAGAGACACCAAAAGACATCAATAGACTCATGATGGTGATGATAAATCCATTGAAGATAGAAGCCTTGAGAATAGAGCGTCTAGTAATAAAGCAAGGATATTCCTGGTCAAAGACTTCCCCATCAGCTTCAACAATCTGAAGGAATAATCCAGCGACATTATTCTCAACGGGAATCAGTTGACTCTTTAACGCCTGAGCGTTATTGATTGTCACTCTTTTGATTCCAATCGGTTTATGTCTGTTATCAAAAAGAACGACATAGAAGCTTAGGTTATGAACATCGGGTTGATATTTCACCTTGATGAATCTCTTGTCCTTCTTCTCGTCTAGGACAAGTGTGTAGTTTTCGATATAGTTGGCATTTTCCTTTTCCGCAAGATAACAGGAAAAATCAGGACTTAAAAGTCCTTCTTTGGTATTGGAAAGAACTTGCAGTTTCAAAAAGTGCTTAGGTATAAAGCGACCGACAAAAAACAATATGAGAAGTAAGGCGACAACAATGATGGATATACCGATGATCACATGCATCATTTCTTACCTTCTTTCTTGTTTCTTTTATCATCCTTTTGGTCTAGATTGATGTAAGTGACACTGCCATCCTCTTCCATAACGGAAGTAAGAGAGATAAATTCCTGGCTTTCATCTTCTTTCGTCTTCTTATAGGCGACAACCATTCTTTCCGCAATGGCCTTGTCCTGCATGAGACGATAGATAGAAACCTTATAGGCGGTAAGAAGGAAAGGAAGAACAAAGACACCGACAACCACCATGACACCAACATAGATGGTGGCAAACATCTGATAATCATATTCCAATAATCCAAGACTTGGATATAAAGTTTCAAAGACAACAAGAGGAACGATAATCACTGCAGCAAAGGTCGACAATTCAAGGAAATACAAAAGATTGATGAGGAAGAGTTTGCCACCGGCTTCCTTCATCGTGGCAAACGCGTTGTAGCAGATATCACCGATAGTGAGGTTTGGATTCTTTCTAGCGACAAAGACACCAGCCTGGTGAACAAGTAAGGCATAGACCAAGAAAAGAACAATCAAGACAAAAAACGGAATAAAGATATATAAAGTCCAGTCGGTAGCAGCATAGGCAAAACCAGTTAAGAAATGCGTCTCCAGCTCTAAAATCTCCGGTGGTAAGAAGCCATTGAAATTGAAGATGATATTCAAGATGAATTCACGAATCAAAAAGCTGACCAAAAAGATCAAGGCCGCTCCTACAACAGAGAAGAGAACACAAAGGACATTGAAAAGTAACAATGAAGCATAACCATTTTTATGATCGGTATCATCAAAGCATTTTGATAAAACTGTATCTCTGCTATCAGAAATCTGGTGAGCCATCTCAATTTCAAATTTTTGGAATACTGGGGCTAAAAAGATGACTAGGCTTCCTAGTATGCTAGCTGCTTTTAAAATCCAGTAAACAAAAAACTTGCTGAAATGATGAAGGTAGTATTTTCGAGATTCACGAGCACCTTCAACAACATATTTACCTGCACTTTTATCGTTCATAAACCACACATCCTTTTCTTTAAATTGAGCATTAATATTATCTTAATTTTTAATTAAAAATTAAAGAGAAAAATAGCGATTTTACGTGAGTTTTTCCTTTTGAAACGACTTTTAAAAAGGAAAAAATGACAAACAATATCTAAGACTAAGTCTATCTTGCCTTTTTCTTTTCATGTTTAAAAATTTTATACATTATGTATCATATCTCATCATGCCAGTTTAACGTGACAGATTGTTGCTAATGTAAGGCATGCTTTTGCATCTTTTACATAACATTCAATAAAACATCAAGAAAGATATTCTTGTCACTTCAAATTTAAACTACCAGTTTAATGACAACAAGATACAAGCCCTTTATAATGAAAGCATAAAGGCACGCGACCCAGCAATCATATAGTGGAAATGTTTTAAAAAAGCATTTTAACATGTGCCTTGTTATTAAAGATGCCTACAGCAATTCAAAATCAAAACTAAGAACAAAATCATGGATCGCAGTAAAGTCTGCAATGTTACGTTACGGCATCTTGTCATTTTAAGGGAGGTAGATTATGAATGTGATGAAAATTACCAAAGAGCTTTTAAACAAGACTCTTACCGAAAATGGTGATGTCGCCTACTCCACCTCCCTTTCGTATTGCTTAGATTATTTCTCTTTAATCGGTGGCCTAAGAAGCAAGCTTGCTTTTGCGACCAACTTATTCATCAAGGCTTATCACGAGGATAGGAAAAAAGCTATCAAGCTTTTGTTCTATACTCGCGATATCAGAACCGGCCTTGGAGAAAGAAGATTATTCCGTTATCTTTTCAATTATTTAGCAAGCAGCAATCCTTTCATTGCTACTCAGCTGATCAAATATATTCCTGAATATGGAAGATATGATGATCTTCTTGTCCTTTTGAATACTCCCGTTGAGGATGAAGTGGTCAACTTCATCTATCAACAGCTTTTACAAGATCAGGAAAACAAGAAAGCAAACAAACCAATTTCCTTGCTTGCTAAATGGATGCCATCTATCAATACTTCCAATGTTGAGGCTAGACAACTTGCTCTCCATCTTGCCGATAAGATGAATATGACAAAGAAGGACTACCGTCAGATGCTCTCTTTCCTTCGCAAAGGGATGATCGTGGAAAACAATCTTCGTGAAAAAGATTACACTTTTAAGTATGACGAAGTTCCAGGTCTTGCCATGCAGAAATATGAAGAGGCATTTTTGAGAAACGACGAAAAGAGATTCCAAGAATATCTGAAGAATCTTGATGAAGGCAAAGGAAAGATGAACGTCAACACCATGGATGTTGTCTCACTGGTGAATTCTTTAAGTCAGAAAAAAGACAACTCCTTTGCGGAGACAGCCTGGAAGAAACTTGTCGACACCGATATCAAACTGAATCGTCGTACTTTGGTCGTCAGAGATGGCTCTGGTTCAATGACGGTATATCATTCTGCTATCGAGATTGCTGATGCCATGACTTTGCTGACCGCCGAGAGATTACAGGGTGAATTCCACAATCGTTTCATCACCTTTTCTAGCAACCCAGAATTAGTCGAATTGTCAGATGGCCTTTCTTTGTTGGAAAAGAAATTGCTTTTAAAAGATTATGATGATTATTCAAACACCGATATCCAGAAAGTCTATGAACTGATTTTAGATATCTACCAGCACAAGGATTTCAAGGAAGAAGACGCTTTGGATCAGATTCTGATCATTTCTGATATGGAATTTGATGAATTGGATGAAGAAGGAGATGTCAACTATGACTCGACTTTTGAGTACTTTGATAAGAAGTTTGCTAAGCTAGGCTATAAACGTCCTCAGGTCATTTTCTGGAATGTCAACGCTCGCCATATTCATACTCCAGTAAGACAGGATACTACCGGTACGATTCTTGTCTCTGGTCAGAGCAAGAACATCATCGATATGGTTGTGATGAATGATGCTATTGATCCCTTGGCTTTCATGAATGATACCTTAAAGAAGTATGACTTTGTCGATAAATTGAAATGGGAGGAATAGGATATGTTATCTAGATTTCCTTCTATCAACCTCAAAAAGACAGGGCAGAAGATTTCTTTTCTCATGGAAAAAAATCATCTCTCTGTCAAGGACTTGCAGGAAGCCTTTGGCTTTGATTATCCACAAGCCATCTATAAATGGCTTAGAGGCCAAAGTTTACCTAGTCCTGATAACTTAGTTGTCTTAGCCGTTTTATTCCATACGCTTGTGGATAATATCCTCGTCATCGATAAATAATAGCCAGATACCTGCACTTAGGTTTCTGGCTATTATTGATGATGGTATTTATGTTAAAGATATAATCCAACTCAAATTTAAAGTGCTGCGATAAGAGTAGAGAATAACGATTCACCTCTGATCAATAGAAATTTGATTACCAAAAATCAAAATCAAGGGTCTGTAATGAACCATTCTTCTCAGGCAAAAGAGCTGGCGTTCATACCAATTAAACGTCTTTTGGATTGACTTGAGCTTTTAAGAAAGTCCAAATTAAATAAGTATCTCAGTTCTTTAATGATGTGAATGGAACAACATAAATTCCGTCTGGTCGTTTATAAGCCGCATTTACCAATCCGCAAATAACACAAAGAGACTTGGCAGGTCTTCCCCCTTTTTCCATTATTTCACGATTGATTCGGACAAGATTATGTGCTGCTTCATCAATTTGATTTGCACCCAATTTTATTTCAAATCCACACCATGAAGAATCTTCCAATTCAACAATGGCATCGATTTCATTGTTTGCGTAATCTTGATAGTGATAAAGTGTGGCGTTGAAGGAATCAACGAAAGTCAGCAAATCCCTCTCCACCATGGATTCAAACAAAAAGCCAAAATAATTCAAATCATTTAAAAGTTTATCTTTGGTTAAATGCAATATAGCGCATGGTAAAGATGGGTCAACGAAATGTCTCTTTTCACTTTGTTTCACTCTTAAAGAAGAGCGAATTCTAGATGAGTATGGCGGTATGTTTTCAATCAAGTACAAGTCTTTCAACAAACTCAAATAATCAGCAATAGTATCAACATTGATATCGTCATAATCCTTTTCTTTAATATCATTTTTTAATGTCTTATTCGTGACTGTAGTAGCCTCATTTCTCGCCAGTGATTTTAGTAACAATTCGACCTTATGTTTATCTCTATTGATATTATCGACTTTATAAATATCTTCAGACAGAACAGACTTGATGTATTCTCTGGCAATGATAATGGATTGATTCACGTTCCTTTCCAAAATAGAAGGCCACCCTCCAATCAGCACACAATCAATTAGGGTATCTAACGTAATCTTTTGGGTCAAACAAGGTTTCGCTTTTCCGTAGCAAATGTCCTCTAAGGAAACAGTGCCATCTGAAACACCACTTTCATATAAAGACATCGGTCTCATTTTTAAATGGGCGATTCTCCCAGTACCAGAATGAATATATTTACTTTTATTGACAGCGGATGAACCAGTAAGAATAAATTGTCCTTTCGTTGGTTTATAATCCACTCTTCCTCTGACAGCATCCCATAAAGATGGAACTTCTTGCCATTCATCAATCAACCTTGGGTTAATACCATCCAAAACCATATCTGGATCATGAAGTGCAATTTGCTTGTTGTTAAAATTATTTCTAGGATCAGCTAACAAAAACTCGCTGTTTGCGGCATTTCTAGCAGTCCAAGTTTTGCCACACCATTTTGGTCCTTCAATTAACACTGCCCCAAAGATCTCCAAATATTCATTTAGAGTTTTATCTATAATTCGTTTTTTGTAATTTGGATTATGCATGATATATCCTCAAATCTATTATAAACAAAAACATAAATAATAACAATGCTATTCCGTATGATTTTGGATTTTCATTCCGTATGATTTTAAGTGTCCGTTCCGTATGATTTCAAGTTTTTATTCCGTATGATTTTGGATTTTCATTCCGTATGATTTTGAGTTTTGTTCCGTAAATTTTACATCTTAGATATAGAAACGAGCGTTTTTTATAATCACTCTTTGCAGCTGAATCACTAGGAATTAAACAATCGATTGCAGATTCGCGCGTAAGTCAGAGACTCACACAAGTTTCTTATAATTCTCGAAGTTTTTCAAGTTGTAACCAAAAACTAATTAACCATCATTAACTTTTTCTAGTTGAACTTGAAAAAATAATAGTTATGTTGCGTTTTTGTTAATAAATGCAATTCTTCTACCACTTATAGTTTTTTCAATATTTACAGGAGGCGTAAACAAGGAAGTCCTAAACATTATCATTGCATCCTGAGTTTTTCTTTTCCTTGGTGTCGGATACCTAATCAAGAGCGGTATGTTTAAAAGAAAGACCCTTGATAACGTTCCCTGGGTATAGTTGCATCGTTTGTGAACTGGATTACAAAATCTTCCCACTTCTTTTGGCTCTTCTTTGTCTCATCTAGAATTGTTCCTGTAATAGCAGTGAAAGTTCTTCTGCAGTTCTTGCATCTGAATCTCTGCTTGTCATGTCTTATCCCGTCTCTTTTGAATTCAGTGCTATTGCAATAAGGCCAAGTTTTTACGTCCAAAAACGTGTAATCTTTCTTCTTTAATGGTTTTTCTTCCATAGAAAAAGTCCTTCCGTGGAGATTCGGGAGATAGTCAGGGAAGGACTATTGCTACATAACTCTTTCTGACCATCTCTCGAATCTCAGTTATGTAGCATGAAATTATCGCATTTATCGGAAAGACTTGAAACCCAGCACACCGTATCTAGGAATATCTATTTTGCTTTTAGAGTTTTTGTTTTTTTCTATACTCATCAATGCATTTATCACAATGCTTATCCGTAGATAGATATCTACAAAAACTATAGAACATATCACAATTCTTTCGCAAAATCTTGGCAATGTTTAAGCAGGAAACCATACCATCTACCCTACCACCCTTAACATAAAATTTGTTAACAGTCCTAAAAACCTTTTCCATTTTTTCAACTCCATTAGAGCCCGCAGGAATTTTCATTGGTTTTCTACCTAGATACTTACAGATGCCGTCAATGTCACAAAGAAACACATTTTCTATGCAGTCATCTGCAACAATATGGATAAAATGCAAACGGTTCAAATCGTTGGGTTCAAACTTTAACCGACATTTGCTTTCAACTTTTTTCCAATTAACTGGAGGATTTTGTCGTTTGAAGACATCCTTATCGTAACAAAAAGCAACATAATAAGAATCATCATTCTGCGGTGCATATTGAAAGTATTCATCATTCAAATATCCAGGGATATATTTTGCGAAATTTCCAATTCCACAAGCGATATAGCTTGGCTTTACCTCGTCAAAAAATGACGATCCGGTAGCCCTGATCAGATAGTTAAGAGAGCTATCATAAAAATCTTTCTCAGTTGGGCCCTCTACCACTGGAATTAGAATGTTTCTCATTATCTATTCCCTTTTTTTAAATAAGATTTCAAACTATCAGTCCCTTGGCCACAGCCTGCAAGCAAGTTAAAAACGTATTCACCGAAGTCAACCTCTGCGTCACTAGATAATCGTTGGATTTTATTGATACCTGCATCAGAAAAGCGTTCAAATGTCGCAAAACCGTTTTCGTTCGGAACACCAACATACATCTTTCTAGGATCGTCATATGAAGTTAAAAATGGGGAATGCGATGAAATGATAATTTTCAAATCGTCTCTTGAAAATTGCTTAAGTAATTGAATATAGTTCTTCAATAAAGATGGGTTGATACTGTTTTCAGGCTCCTCAATACAAATTACATCAGTATTATCATCTTGGATTAAGCAAATAAAGGTTCCCAAAATTCTATTAAAGCCATCTGAAGCATCATTCAAGCGAATAGGCCCTTTAAGGTTTTTCATATACACCCAAGAATAATACTTGACCGCCTTGTTAACCGAATCAGTGTTATCACTTTCTGGGGAAATATCAATTTTTTTCGTGGTAATCTTTTCAAAATCGGGGAACAAATGTTTCATAGCATTCATCAACAACTCAAAGTTATCCTTATGGTTGATTTCAAAGTCATATAAAAAACTATTTTGAACTTCAGTTACTTCCAATCTCTTATAAATAAATTGAGAATGAGGAATTAAGTTACCAGCAAATCCTAAAAGGTTTTCATTTGAATTAGATACCAATAATACGCGAAAATGTAGCAAACTTTTAATAATATCCAAATAATATAAATTATCGTAATTTGCCAATTTTGCAATACTCAAAACATTTGTTTCTGTAGTAATGCTTTGCATATCATACCTTGTTTTGGTTGGCTTATACTCAGCCTTATCATGGTCTCGGATAAGATATTTTGTTTTTTTCTGTGAATTGTCCTCATAAGCATATAAAGCTTCTTTGACAATTTGATTTTTTCCATCGGGACCCTGCATAAGTTCCAATTCGTATAACACATCATTTCCTTCAAATTCAAAACTAATGCTAAAAGAGAACTTATCAGTTCCTTCCTTATTCAAAGAGGAAAAATGAAAATCAGGAATTTCTCCTTTGTTTTCTAAAATTTCAGAAACATAATCCAAAGCCTGGAAAACGTTGGATTTTCCATAATTATTGCATGAAATTAAATAAGTGAAATCACTCAAATCTAAGGCTACATTTTTCAAATTTTTGAAGCCATCAATCGTAACACGTTTGACAATCATACAATTACCCTCATATCTTTCCATTAAAATAAACGACTAATTTGCAATTATTTATTGTTATTGTTACTAAATTTTACAACAGATTACAACAAATAGCAACAAATTTACAACTATTTTATCACTTAGCGTGAATTGTTTTGGGTCTCATTCATACTATAAATTTTTCATAACCTGATTGATTCTAGTGATGGCAGTTGTATTTTCGCCTTTTAAAAATAACAAGCAAAAAGAACTATGATCATTTTCTTTCCCACTATCATTTGCGATAATAATCTAAGAAAAGAAATATGACTCATGATCAAAATTACAAAAGTCACGAAAGAAGAACAAGAATTAATCATCAAAATCGCTAATGATACCTTTAAGCCTATCAGGCCTATCGGTTTTGATTTTCGTTCTTGTCAACCTAAGGTATACTCGAATCCAAACTATGATTTTTCCTTGAATCATTATCTTGCTAAAACTGAGGAAGATATACCTGTTGGTACATTTGGTAACCTCATCTATAAGACTAGTATTGGTGATAAAGATTATTCCTTTTCTTTTTTAGGCAGTGTATCTGTCTTACCAGAATATCAACCCCAAGGCATTATGAAAGAGATGATGAATCAGCTGGAAATAGATAATCTAGAACATCATGTGATCTTCAGCCTCCTCACTGGCAAAAGAAAAAGATATCAAAACTATGGCTATGAGAAAGGTCCTTTCTCTTATGCCTTTAACTTTGTAGACTATACCATCCATCATTTCAGGGATACCAAAGAAGTCACACTTGAAGAAATCGATGCAGGAAATCAACATGACGCCTACAAGCTATATAAGAACCAAGATACCTTTAAACTAAGAGATCCTAGTAACTTCTATCTATCCTTAAAGACAGGAGAAGCGACTGGATACAATCTTTATGATCAACAGCATTCTTTTATCGGATATTGTTCATTAAGCAAAGCCAAAAAGGAAATCTTTGAAATCATGATGAAAGATATGTCTTATCTTCCTAGCGCTATAAAAACCATCATGATTTCTACTCACCTAGAAGCGTTGACGATTCTTGTTTCTCCTTTTCAAAAGGAGATGATTGATGCCCTATCCTTGCTTGCAGAAAGTATCAGCATACGTCAAGACTTACATATCAAGATCTATGATATCAAAGCCTTCCTTTCCTTCCTCTATGAATTGAATCTGAAATACTTTCCTTTAAAAGACAAGGAAGTAGTTTACCATATCGAGGATGAGACGATTCTTGTTTCTATTGTCAAAGGTAAATTACAGGTTACTTCGACAGACAGAAAAGCAGATTACCAGCTTTCCAGACAGGAATTGATCACTCATCTCCTCATGCCACTACCAACAAGAAAAGAAGAACAACTTTATTTTGATTTATCAGAATGTGATCGGTTCTGACTTTGATAAAATTCAACATATGTCTTTGGTGATGAGCCAAAGGCTTTTTTGATTTGAGAAAAAGGGCTTCACTTCACACCAGTTAGTTATGATTCGATATGTATAATTTAGTAACATGTTTTTGGATGAAATACATTAAATTAAGTTTAAAAATTCATATTTTCAGAAGAAGCAAGACGAATCTTAACTTTTTTTGAGCACTTCAAAATAGAGGTTTTAATACCTATTCAAACCATTTCGTGTTTCCTTTTCTTTGTTGTTGTTAACAAGGAAAAAAGGATTTATGGTAAACTATTAAGCATATAACTCTACTAAGAGAAAGCAAAGGAGAAATCCCATGATCAAAGGATTTAAAAACAGTCGTATTTATGTCGAAGGAAAAGGTATCATCAAAACAAACCTTTCTATCGAAAATGGATATATCAAAGCAATCGGTGACAATCTTGATACCACCGGCTTTGAAGAATTAGAAGAAGACAAGATCTTAATTCCCGGTCTTGTTGATGAACACATTCATGGTGCTGGTGGTGCTGATGCCATGAATGGCAAAATGGAAGACTTGATGACGATTGCTAAATACCAGGCTATGGATGGTACTACTTCTTTTAACTTCACCACCATGACCATGAAAAAGGATATCATCCTAAAAGCCTTAAAGACCATCGCGGAATATATGTCTGAAGATAGAGAAGGAGCTAGAGTCATGGGTATTCATCTAGAGGGTCCATTTATCTGTGAAGCCTTCTGTGGTGCACAAAACCCAGGCGATATTCTTCCACTTAATGTCGATGACTTAAATGATTTTATCAACGCCTCTCATGACCACATCAAAATCATCACTGCCTGCTATAAGCCAGGCCATGAGGATTTTGCTAAAGTCTTATCTGATCATGATATCATGGCTTCACTAGGTCATACTGATGACACGAGTGAAGAAGCTTTTGATGCGTTTAACCACGGCTTTAAGACTGCCACTCATACCTATAACGCTATGAAGGGCATCCATCATAGAGAAATCGGTACTCTTGGTGCCGTCATGCTTGATGACAGCGTCAAATGTGAACTGATTGCTGATTTACACCATGTCTCTCCTGGTGCAATCAAACTTTTATACAAGAACAAGGGTAAGAATAGAATCATTCTGATCACCGACTCCATGGAAGCCAAAGGCTTACCAGATGGCATGTATCAGTTAGGTGGTAATCCGGTTGTGGTCAAAGATGGTACAGCAAGACTTGAAAATGGCACCCTTGCTGGTTCTATTCTCCATCTCAATGATGGGGTTAAAAACATCAAAGATGTCTTAGGCATCTCTCTTGAAGAAGCTATCGACATGGCTTCTATCAACCCTGCTAGAAATATGCATCTCGATCATGAAATCGGTTCGATTAAGGAAGGTAAGAGAGCAGACTTTGCTATCATTGACAAGGATGTAAGAGTCTACAAGACCATCAGAGATGGTAAGGTCATCTTCGCGAGATAAGATTATGGCAATATTAACAATCAATGATGCTGAAGAGGCATTAAAGCAGTTTAAATTTGAAGGTGAACTAGTCGGCTATAAAAGAATCATTGCTGGCCACATCAATGATACGTTAGATGTCTTGTTTAAGGATGGAGATATTTATCATAGATATATCCTTCAGAGAGTCAACACCTACGTCTATAAAAAGCCAGAAGAAGTGATGATCAATATGGATCGTATCACGACCCATATTGCGAATAAAGTTAGACTTAGAGGTGGAGATCCGACTAGAGAAGTCTTAAACCTCATTCACACTCTTGATGATAAACCCTACTATATTGATTCCAACAAGGGCTTCTGGAGAGTCATGAGATTTATTGATGGTGAAGCCTATAATGGTACACCAGATAATCACACCTTCAAGCAAGGTGCTATCGCCTTTGGTCGCTTCCAGCATGATTTAGCTGACTTCCCGGTCTCCAAGCTTTATGAGACCATCATCGACTTCCACAATACGCCAAATAGATACCTAGCCTTTGAAAAAGTCGTTAAGGAAGATAAGTGTGATCGAGTCAAGGAAGCAGGTGAATTAATTGAGTTAACCAGAAAATATAGCTATCTGAAAGATGTCTATAACCCCTATATCAAGGATGGTTCTCTACCTCTTAGAGCTACTCATAACGACACCAAGCTTAACAATGTCATGTTAGATAAGAAGACTGGTAAACCGATCTGTGTTCTTGATCTAGATACCTGTATGCCAGGCTATTCGGTCAACGACTTTGGTGATGCCATTCGTTCTGGCTGCTCCACTGCTTCTAAGACAGAACAGGATAGAAGCAAGATTCATATCAATCTTGATCTCTACAAGTCCTATGTGGAAGGTTTCCTTCAGGAAACCAAGGATACCTTATCCGATTCTGAGATTCATCTTCTTGCCACGTCTTGTATGGTCATGGCTTATGAGTTAGGTATGAGATACCTGACTGATTATCTTGAAGGTGATCCTTATTTCCAGGGTACAGGTAATACTTCTCTTCTGAAAGCGAGAAATCAACTCTATTACATGATGGATATGATTGCGCATAAAGATGAAATGGAAAAGATTGTTGAAAACGTACTTTAACTAAAAAAAGAACTGTTTCTGACCTACAATTGTGGGTTTGAAACAGTTCTTTTCTTTTGATTGCTTAAATCACTTGGCTCTCAATCTAATTCAGTCTGTATTTGTGATGTAAATGATGATAGGAATCATAATTCACATACTTATCCTTTTGCAGTCTACCTAGGACCAAACCGGGATCGCGATCAATCAAGGATGAGAATTCTATAATCGCATTTTCACTAAAATCGCCACGCTTGACAAATGATTGATATTCCAAGGATGGAATCAAAGCGTTTTGAGCAAATTCATTGGCTTTTTCTTCTTTTTCTCCTATTTCATTTTCAAAAGAAATACCTAAGTCAGAATTCATGATATGACCGATTTCATGAAATAACGTAAACCAGAAAATGTCGCTGTTGGTGCCACGATCATTGATCATCAACATAATATTGTTTCTATTGATATATTTTGTTGCACCATTGACTTTTGAGCCCTTAAGATTTGGTAAAAAAATCAAAATAACACCTGCTTCCAAAAATGATTTTTCTAACACAGAGAAAAAGGAATCATGTTGTTTGGTCAAAGTCAGTGCATATTCGATTTTTCTTTGAAATAAAGTTTTATTGAATTTTGGAGCGTTGACTTGCAGTGCTTTATTACAAGCAATTTGAACCATGACATTAGCTCTGATGATGTTCGCTAAGGTTTTTTCTCCGTTTGAACTTTTGAAGTTCACTGCTAAATCAGTATTCTTCAAAACAGATAACGTACTCACTTTTAATACTTTTCTGGTTGCCTCAATTTGTTTATCCACATCTCGTGTGTAATCAGGCAAATGAAACATGGATGCAATATATCGATAATCAATATATTGAAAAACTTCCCTCTCGTTTTCTAATTCATCATCAGATGCTTTTTGGGCCAATAATGCATCATAACTTTTTTGATGATTTAACCAGTATTCCACGCTTGTATCAAACATACGTGCAAGTTTCATGGCAATATCATCAGACAAACTTTGTTCACCATTGATTAATTTACTGATATTCTTCGGAGTAGTCTGTAAACGTTTGGCAAAATCCTCCTGGGTGATATTCATATCTTGTATGATTTCTTCAATGTAATATCCTGGATGAAACGCAATTTTGTCCTTATATTCAAAATAATTACATCCCATAATGATCACTTACCTCCAACACTTGAATAATTTTAACTGTCTTTGCTATCTCATCAATATGACATGGGCGAAATGGGTTTTCGTTCTCATCGAGAGGTTGAATGATTAAACGCCACCTTTCTCTTATCGTCTTCACATCTATCGCAAAGTATCCTTCATATTGATTCTTTCCCTTATCATGAAGGTTATGGAATCTAGCGTTATTTGTTTTCATAAAGTCCTGCAGGATGTTAGCATCGTTCAAATCCTGAATCCTTCCAAGAAGTTTTGTTGCTAGAAGTTGATCTCCTCCAAAAAATTTTTTTGCTTCTTTAAAGGAAGAACATATTTTCTCAACCTTTTTGTTTGCATAAAGAATCTTCACAGTAGCAGTTTCCTATATTACCTGTTAGGTAATTTGATTATATCACCACAACTCAAACTTGTCCATGATACTCTAGAATATTTCCTTATCAAATTATTGTAGCTTCACTAATCCAGCAGCGACAAAACTCTGCCCTAGTCTCTTGAAGTTCTCATCAGCAGTAAAGACATTGATATCAATATGTTTTTCTTTTAGATATTCGTTTGCTTTATTGATGATGATATCTCCACCAACACCAGTCATGACTCTACCAAGAAGTAGGACATTACGAATATCTAAAAACTTCTTGTATAAAGCTAAAGAAGAACCAAGATATATACCCATATCCTCATAACAGGATAAGACAACAGGATTACCTTTCTTTGCTTCTTCTTGAATCTGAACCAACTGCTTGGCAAGTGTTCCTTCAAAAACAATACCAGCCATACCACAAAGTCTGATGATACCTTTTTGAGAAAGGTATTCAGAACCTGCACCAACAATACCAGTAGCATAATGAGAAATGGCATTTGTAGCATAGTTCATTGGGACTTTTCCAAGTTCATTGATCCATCCGTTGAAGGATTTGTTCTGACAATAGCCAGTGGCTTCACTTGTACCCATGGCTAGACCAAGGATATGGTCTTTATGGTACATGAGTTCTCCACCAAGAGCGGTGACATCTCCATCGTTAGCTACTTTGATGGGGACATCATGAAATTCCTTTTTGGCAATATCCTTATAGATACTTCTGACAAACTTGATCTGATCTTTTTGGGGTACCTTGATGAAAAGATTAGATTGAGCCATCTCATCATTCATGACAATACCTGCACTTGATACACCAATGGCATCGACTTTACCACCTAAGGCATCATATGCCTTTTTCATGGAATCAAGGATTCCATCATAGTGGTAATGATAATCTTCTTGTTCTTTTGGTAACCATAACGTCTCTTCAGAAAAGATGACTTTTCCATCTTTGACTGCTGATACTTTTCGATCACTTCCCCCAGCATCAAAACCGATTCGATTACCAGAGAAATCATCAGAAAGAGGAACAATATGTTCCTTCTCTTTGATTTCTTCTGCATAATATGTGATTTCAAAATCCTTATGGAAGACAACTTCCATATTCTTGATGGCACTTGATAGTTCTTTATCGTCATCGACAACAGTGATGAGTTTATTGTAAATATCTAGATCATTGACGATGATTTCATTTCCACCGACCATATAGATCAAGGACAAGATGATCTTTTTGACATAGAAGAAGCTTTCTTCTATGTCTGAGGTCATCTTGGTCTTATAGGTATAGCAGATATCCTCATTCTGTTTGATGGTGATATTTAAATCTTTGTTTCCTTTCTCTTTTTCAAATTTTTCTAATTCTTCATAAGCAGAAAGAAAATCTTTATCGTAGTTCACTTGCATCATAAATCCTCTTTGTTAAATCTATTTATTATACCATTGAACAAAGAGGATTAGGGCTTAAGCCTGACTTATCTCCGAAAAAGTGTGATTTATAGCACTAAAATTACATTTTTTTGGAGATAACATTGCCAAAAAATCACACTTTTTACTGCAATAATGGTACATTGGAGGAACATCATGGAAGGAAATATCTATCACCAATTAGTCGATTGGAAAAATCAAAAGATCTTAATAAAAAGAATATGTCATACTTTCCAAGACTAATATGGTTTAGTCTCTATTTTTGTACCCAACATCCTTTTAGGAACTCCTTGACTGATACTAAATCTTTATCCTCGTAATAAAGAACGAGTTTTTGCTTAAATTCACTGACTTTGTCATAAGGAATAATAAACAATCCGAGGGCATTAGCTATCATGTAGTGGTTAGCAAATATCACAGCTGTTCTTTTATTACCATCGTTATAGACCTGTTGTTCCCTAATCATTCATTTTTAGGGAACATTTTTAGTAAAAATAAGTGATTTTGTTCCCTAAATCATATTCCATCAGGCTTTGTATCTTCAATAATGACTTTTGTTATTTTATGCTATAACATAAATGTGCTTCATAAGTTTTTATGACATCCCTTATCAACAAAAAGATGATCAAGTACACCAGGGCAAAAGAAATAGCAGCAAGGCCTAGACCTGACTGCTATTTCTATTTCACGATGTCATCTTGTCTATCCTTGTTGAAGATTTCGTTACCTATCATGATGGTAACAAGATTATCAGTTTTAGATAGATTGATGATATTATGAGTCCAACCTGGAATCATATAAAGAGCTTCATCCATCGGCGTGTTTAGATATTTACGTATCTACCCCATCCTTTGGTAACACTAATGCTCTCAATCATAAATTGTTTATACGCTAATTTGATTTTTTCAGTGTTTCGGTAATGGCTTTGAAGAAACTAGAGGACCATAGGTTCAAAGAGTCTTTGTCTTTTATGAAGTCCTTCACATCATCCTTGGCTTTCTCAAAATCGATATGGTCAAACCGCTCACAGAGCATTCTCTTTACTTCTTCTAAAGACAATTCGTCGCCCTCTTTCCAGGCTTCTGATTGAATGAGTTTCTGCTTTAGGTTTTCTAGATTAAGCATAACACCCCTTTGAATGTAGAAAACGAAATCGTATAGATCCCTTCCTTTGACTCTATTCTTCCATCCCCTACAAAGTACGGCATGGACCTTACCAGCGAAAAGGGAGGGAAGATCATATAAAGTCACCTCATAAGGGGCTGGTTTAAGAGAATATCTATGCTCATATCCGGCCCCACCTGGAGGATTAGTGTCCACTTCAAATTTGATCCTCAAGATCTCATCCCTATTCACCCCAGAGGAAAAATCATCGTTGGCGTAAAACAAAAGAAGATGTTCCTTGGTATTACCCTTCGAGAACGCCGACTTAATGTCTGAGTCCGTGTTCTTATATTTTTCTTCGACTTTCAGATTAAGGCCAAACGCCCTGACTTCCTTCTCCAAAACAGGAAAATAGGAAGTGAGGTCGAAATCGACATCCTTCTCTTTGAGTGAGAAATCCAGATCCTCGCTAAACCTATCTAGTCCATAGAAGATTCTAAGGGCGGTACCGCCATAGAAGGCCGCTTTATCAAAGAACCCCGCCCTAGATAGCCCGCACAATACGATTTCCTGAATCATCTCCTTGATAGCATTTTTCTTCTCGTCGAGGGTCTCCGCTTTGTATTTCTTGAGCATTTCGTCGATTATGCTATTCATGGTATCTCCTCCTCAGGTAGCTATTTAGATGCTTCAGGTTGCTACAATGGTACTTTGGGGCAAGAAAATAGATATCTTCTCTGTCAAGTTTATCAAATTCGGTCTCATCGATTCTCATGTCATGGAAAAGCAACTGTTCGAGTTCCTTTTGATTCTTCACCGAAGAAAGTTCGTATAGTTTGTCACAAAGAGCTTTTTCCCTCGATGCAATCAAAAAGGAGTAT
>OCTW011598392.1_pt1 | contig 17862 bp, 6 predicted proteins | sample 1539671 | NCBI WGS metagenome assembly OCTW01 (sample SAMN02144230, study PRJEB22623) | gut metagenome | biome: sheep rumen | host: Ovis aries | place: New Zealand
AGTAGAGCAACCCACGTCTTTCCGTTTAACCTTAATAACGCTGAATCCGGGTAGCTGGCGGCAGAAAGGAAAGGGCATAACTATGAATACGATTAATGGCATGACTTTCTACGATGCACTAACTAAATTTATTATTGGTTTCCTGATAACATTTTTGTGGTTGCCGGGATATGTGAATAGCGTATTCGCAGTGGGGGAAACCGTACAAACATTTCTATTATATGGAATCCTATGCTTTATTACTGGATTTCTATGGCAAACTGTTTATGATTTCTGTGGATTCTTATGGAAATTTTTTCTCTGTTGTTTAGATTTGACATTGGGTAAAATCTCAGATTTTTTCTGTGATATAACAGGAAAAAGTAGTTATTATTGTAAATGTAAATGTGGATGTACATGCTTCTTTTGTGATTTAATACGATTTATTTTTTGTGATACGCGTAACAATGTTGTATGGATAAAAAAAGCAAAGATTAAAGTTATGAAAGAAAGAATAGAAAGGTGTAGAAAGGCTCCAACCAATCATAAATACTATAAAGCTTATTACGAAAATGTTAATGATCCTATAGGTAGCGTTAAAACCTTAGAGGCTCACGAAGCATTTTTACGTTACATGATTTTTCTGCTTCCTCTAATTTCTCCAATAGCACTTATGGTAAGGCGAATTTTTCACCTTAAAATAAACTGTGCCAATTTTCTACCGGATTTATCACATTGTGTTAAAATGACTTATGTGTTTATTGGTTGCCTTTTGATGGACTTAATATTATTCTACGTTTGGCGAAAAATTCAATTTAAAATACATGAATTAGTTTGGGAAGCAAATTACTATAAAGAATAATAACCCAAAAAATCCTTACAATGATGAAACACATAAACAAAACTATTCTCCTTATCATACTAACATGTATGGTGGTAGTGCAGGTTTCTGCAGCAGATATTGCAGAAAAGAACAGCGATGGCGTGACTATCTATTACAATTTTAATAGTGATTATAGATCTGTCACTGTTACATACAAAGGAGCATCCTATAGCAGATATTCTGACGAATACATAGGAGATATTGTCATTCCGGAGACCGTAACATATGGTGATGAGATTTACAGCGTGACCAGCATAGGCTCTTCTGCGTTCAATAATTGCAGCAGGCTGACCTCGGTGACCATCCCAAACAGTGTGACCAGCATCGGCGATGAGGCGTTCAATGGCTGCAGCGGACTGACCTCGGTGACCATCGGTAACAGCGTGACAAGCATCGGCAATAGGGCGTTCTATAACTGCAGCGGACTGACCTCGGTGACCATCCCTAACAGCGTGACCAGCATCGGTGACCGTGCGTTCTTAGGCTGCAGCAGCCTGACCTCGGTGACCATCCCTAACAGCGTGACCAGCATCGGTGATTATGCGTTCAATGGCTGCAGCGGACTGACCTCGGTGACCATACCCAACAACGTGACCAGCATAGGATACCGAACGTTCTATGACTGCAGCGGCTTGACCTCGGTGACCATCCCCAACAGCGTGACCAGCATAGGCAGGGAAGCGTTCTATGGCTGCCGTAGCCTGACCTCGGTGACCATCCCTAACAGTGTGACCAGCATAGACTATCAAACGTTCTATGACTGCAGCAGACTGACCTCTGTGACCATCCCCAACAGCGTGACAAGCATAGGCTCTTCTGCGTTCCATGGCTGCAGCGGACTGACATCGGTGACCATCCCAAACAGCGTGACAAGCATAAGCCATAGTGCGTTCAGAGGCTGCAGCGGCCTGGCAGAGATAAAGGTTGCTAATGGTAACAGCGTATATGACTCTCGCAATAATTGCAATGCCATTATAGAAACATCTACAAATACACTCATTGTAGGATGTAAGAATACAATAATTCCCGAAAGTGTGACCAGCATCGGCGTTAGTGCGTTCAACGGTTGCAGCGGCCTGACCTCAGTGACCATCCCCAACAGCGTGACCTCCATCGACTCTTATGCGTTCTACCTTTGCAGCGGGCTGACCTCTGTGACCATCCCCGAAAGTGTGACCAGTATCAGCGAATCTGCGTTCTCTAGCTGCTACGGCCTGACCTCGGTGACCATTCCCAACAGCGTGACCAGCATCGGCCTAGAGGCGTTCTCCTATTGCAGCAGACTGACCTCGGTGACCATCCCAAACAGCGTGACAAGCATCGGTGAGAATGCGTTCAAAGGCTGCAGCAGACTGACATCGGTGACCATCCCAAACAGTGTGACCAGCATAGGCTCTAATGCGTTCTCTGAAACTGCATGGTATAATAATCATCCAGATGGGCTTGTATATGCAGGTAATGTTGCGTACAAATATAAAGGTACCATGCCCGTTAACACATCTATCACTTTAAAAGATGGAACAGTTGCTATAACCCCTTCTGCGTTCGATGGCTGCCGCGGGCTGACCTCGGTGACCATCGGCAACAGCGTGACAAGCATAGGCCCTTCTGCGTTCGATGGCTGCCGCGGGCTGACCTCGGTGACCATCGGCAACAGCGTGACAAGCATAGGCCTTTCTGCGTTCAATGGCTGCAGCGGACTGACATCGGTGACCATCCCCAACAGCGTGACCAGCATAAGCTCAAGTGTGTTCCAGGACTGCAGCGGCCTGACATCGGTGACCATCCCAAACAGCGTGACCAGCATAGGTGACCGTGCGTTCTCTGGTTGCAGGAGACTGACCTCGGTGACCATCCCAAACAGCGTGACAAGCATAGGCTTATGGGCGTTCTGTTACTGCAGCGACCTGACCTCTGTGACCATCCCCAACAGTGTGACCAGCATCGGCTCTGGTGCGTTCGATGGCTGCAGCGGCCTGACATCGGTGAAAGTTATGCGAGAAGAACCACCGTCAATTTCCTTTTCTGCTTTTCCATCGTCTACTATAATATATGTACCTTATGGTAGCAAAGCCAAATACGAAGCCGCACGATATTGGAAAGATTTTAATATTCGTATGTTGTCCGACAGCAACGGTGATGACGTGGTCAACGAGATAGATTATTCTGGCGTGGCAAGCTATATCATGGGTGACACCCCAGCGGCGTTTGACGCAGAGGCAAGCGACGTGGACGTGAACGGCACAGTTGATGTAAGGGATTACGTAGGTATAGCCAACATCATCTCTACCGGCTCTATATACGGTGGCACGAGCAACAACGCGAAGGCTGCCATGAGTAAGGGCATGGCAATGCCAGCGACCGACGAGAGTGATGCGGACAACGTGATATACGTGGAGAATGTCAGCGGCAGCAAGAACTCTCAGGTAGAACTGTCTGTACGCATGAGGAACGCAAGCGACATACGCGGCTTCCAGTTTGACTTGTATCTGCCGGAGGGCGTGAGCATGGCAACTAATGCCAAGGCTTCTCTGTCATCAGACAGGCTTGCCGCCGGTGATGCCCACACGCTGATGGCAGACGAGATGACTGACGGTGCAGTGCGCTTCCTTTGCAGCTCAATGAACGACGAGAGCTTTGCGGGAGGTGACGGCGAGATAGCAACCCTTACGGTCAACATAGCTGACAACGTAGCAAACGGCGACTATGACGTTGTGGTGAAGAACGCCATCATGACAGAGACTGACATCAGCAAGTCATACGAGGCTGACGACATCAAGAGTACACTGACGGTATTAGACCAGACAGGTGTAGAGACAGTGACAGCAGACAACGAGCGTCGCGATGGCTCTATCTACACCGTAGGCGGTCAGTTGGTTGGCAAGAAGTCAACCACGTCACAACTGAGGAAAGGCATATATATCCGCAATGGCAAGAAGTTTGTTAAATAAATAAATTAGGCTGAAGTCCTCGTTGACTTCAGCCTTTTTCATTACCGCAGAAAACACATCTAAAACACTATGCGCTTATAGACTATGCGCTGTCTGCGCCATGTATATACACAGTGCAGGGAGCCGTCATTACCCTGTATGATTGAGGGATATGAGTATTGGCTGATGGGCGAGTCCCCAAACTCGCACACCGAGGCCAGATTGTAGAATGAAGCTAAACAGTCCATAAAATGACACCCTAAATCCGATTATTTCGTTAATAAATCAGCGGAAACAGTATATTTTTACCACTTTCCGCTTGTTTATTCACGAAATGGTGGTTATTTTGAACCATCCTCAGGGCTTGACTTATTTGACTCAAATCAGTGTTTGAGTATTATATATGGACGAAACGGTAGTGGAAAAACCTGCTCTATCTACACCGTAGGCGGTCAACTGGTAGGCAAGAAGTCAACCACGTCACAGCTGAGAAAAGGCATATACATCCGCAACGGCAGGAAGTTTGTTAAATAAATAAATTAGGCTGAAGTCCTCGTTGACTTCAGCCTTTTTCATTACCGCAGAAAATACATCTAAAACACTATGCGCTTATAGACTATGCGCTGCCTGCGCCATGTATATACACAGTGCAGGGAGCCGTCATTACCCTGTATGATTGAGGGATATGAGTATTGGCTGATGGGCGAGTCCTCTAATGTGCAGAAGTGATGCCACGTAACGCCGTCACAGGATGACGCAAGGGAAATAGGAGTGCGCGGACCTTTATTAGTACCTGGCAGGGTGGCAAAGTCATTATATATCAACACATAGCGCTGGTTCTTGTACTTCTTGCCGTCAGTAGCCTTGACAGTCACGGGGGTGCGTAACGTCACGGCATCTATGCCCGACTGGTTATTAGGCGCATCAATAAAACTCATGTCACTCCAAGTCAGTCCACCGTCAGCAGACCATGTGGTGGCTATACGCCCCGGCGTCTGGTCCAAGCCCTTGCGCTGTGCATTGGTAGGGCGCGTGCGTGCCAAGGCTTGCAGTCTGCCGTCTGGATGCACCAGTATCGTGGGTTGGATGCAAAGACATGAGTCTGTGGCACGCGGAGCAGTCTTTGTCCACTCACCCGTCTTCATGTTATACAACTCAAAGTGTATCTTCCACCCCCCTGCCTCCGTGGATGAAGGGCATACCAGATTGTCTCCTACTATCAGGGGCTTGTTCTTGATAGGACCAAGGAATCCCTCTGGCAACGGCTCACGCTCACCCCATGTGCGTCCGCCGTCCTTTGACTTGCAAACCCAGCCTGCCCAGTCTGGCATATTGTTTCCTATCTTGAAGAACAGCCACACCTCTCCGTCGGGCATCTCAAACAATACGGGGTTCCAGCATGCCTTCCTCAGATATGTGGAGTCCACGGCAACGGTTTTACGCTTCGCCGCCTCCCAGTCTATGCCTAACTCCTTACATGGACCGACTGCTGCACTTACAGCGGTGCTGTCAAGTCCACCTATACCGGCAAAACGTGCATATCTGTCATTGACAGAGAATACTCCGTCGGCAGCCAGCACCGGTCTCTCCCACTCCGTTGTCCTCCTCTGCGTATATATACACACATCAGGATTACGTTCCTTCGTTCCGCCGAAATAGGTGGCAAGCAGTGTGCCGTCACGCAATTCTACTATGCTTGCGGAGTGCGTCTCAGGGTATATGGAGTGGTCATATACCCATTCGTCATCCACCACATAAGGTTTCCTTCTATATGGCATATCTACGTCATATACCGTCTTACCCTCTCCGATAGTCTTTACCGTTCCGTCCGGCAGCACCACTTCTGCCGTTACGCCTTGTGGCAGTGTCACCTCCCAGTGCAGACGCTCCAATGTCTTCTTCCAATAGGAACGCACCATACCATGTGGAGTACGGTAGGTACACTCTATGCTGTCAAGGTTCTGTATGGAGAAGTCGGGCTTCATATATAACTTCCTGTAACCCACGCTGCCCTCCGCATTCTTTATACCTGCAAGGTCTTGATACATCCACGTCAGCAGGTCGCCGAGCAGCATCACATGGTTGCCGGAGTTCATAGCAGGATTGGCAGTGTCGCCGTTCCATAGTTCCCAGATGGTGGTAGCGCCATGCTCCGCCATATATCCCCACGAGGGATAGGTGGTGTTGGTGGCAAGCAGGTAAGCCACGTCGCCGCGACCGTAGCGTGTCAAGGTACGCATAAGATGGGAGATACCTATCACGCCGCATGACACATGGCCTCCGTTCTTCACAATGATATTCTCCACCACATTATTCAGCACATCCCTGCGACAGTCTTCAGGCACGAGGTCGAAGGACAGCGCCACGATATTTGCCGTAGCGGTGTTGTTGCCATAGTATATGCTGTCAGGATAAAGCGGATGGCCAGGCACAGGCGATGTGCCTCGCTTAACGGTGAGCCATTTACTGTTAAAGGCCGTGGTCATGTCAGCGGCACGCCTCTGGTAATCGGCAGCCTCTGCCGTCAGCCCCTGTAGGCTTGCAAACTCACTCATCAGGTTCATCACCTTTATCATATAGGCGGTAGATAACAGTGCTCCGTCAGTCTTGCGAGCAGGGTCCTCAGAGTGTATCATCTCCGGTTTCTCGGGTGGCATGCACCAGTCGCCATACTTGTCACGATTGATTATGCCGTCGCTCATATACTCTGTACATACATGATCTATCCATTTCTTTATATACGGATAGCTGTTGCGTATTGCCTCATCGTTACCATACTGTTTGTAGAGCATGTCACAGGTAAACGGCAGACAGGCAGGCCACGTTATGTCATCATTATAATAGTTCCAGAAGGCCGGTGCCACATCACTGAACACTCCGTCGGCTCGCTGAGAGTCACAGATGTCGCGCATCCAGCGGGTGTACATCAGGTTATTATCAAAGAGATAGCTCTCGCCCAGGCTGCCCATGGTGCGGTCGCCAAGCCACGGCTGACGCTCGTTGCGCTGCGGACAGTCGGTAGGGAAGCCATGGTAGTTGGTCTTTATGCCCCACCAAGCATTGCGGTATATCTGGTTCAGCGTATTGTTACTTGAAACGAATGTGCCTGTCTCATCCATGTCATCAGTGACCACGTATGCCTTTACATCGTCAAGGCTTACGTCCTTCATACCCGTTATCCTTACATACCTGCCACCATGGTACACAAACGTGGGATGCCACCACAGTGTGCCGTTCTCATTGCCATTACAGATATATACGTCTTCTGTCTCGGCATCCCTCAGGTTATCTACATACAGCGTAGTGTCAGCATTCAGTCGCTCTGCATACTTTATTCTTATAGTGTCGCCCTTCTCTCCTCTCACTCGCAGTGATATCCATCCTGCTATGTTCTGTCCGAGGTCCACGACAACAGTCTTTCCCCTGTTCCCTGCAGAGCAGGAGGTAGCAGCACCGGGACGGAGTATCCTCATCTCTTGTCCTGACAAGGCAGTTGTTCGCTGGTTCTTCGCCGTCTGCGGATATAGTGCGCCTATCGGCACCTCTGCCAGCTCTGCCTGTTGCCAGCGACTGTCATCAAAGCCTACTTCGCTCCAGCCTCCCATCTCCATAAGCGCATCATACACCTCTCCGTCATACTCATTGTTTGAGCGTATCGGACCATCCGCCGTAGCCTTCCATGTCTTCTCGCTTGACGATAGACGTTGTGTCTTGCCATCAGCGTATGTCACAAGGAGTTCTACCCTGCATTTGGGAAAACCGAAGAACGGGCACTTGGAATGCTTGGCATAGCGCATAGGCACAGCACGGCCGTTGCCAAGTATCACGCCGAGGCATCCTTTGTTCTTCTGTTGTAACTCTGTTGTTACATCTATGACATTATATATGATGCTACGACGCATATCGGTCTGGACAGGTTTCAACTCATAGTCGCCACCCACCCTGTTACCATTGACATACAAGTCATAATATCCCACAGCGGCGATATATACCTTGGCACTCTTAATAGCTTTATCACGCAAGTCGAACTCCGTGCGAAGGTATCTTGCGTTGACACGCGTCTTGTTTGTCATGTCCTCGCCAGGCAACAGACGGTCTATTCCAATCCACTTCCCACGCCACCGCGACTCGGGCAGGACATCATTCTCACTAAGCGGCGTGACAATATGCTGCGCGCACATCCATGCGGATGCCATCACGTAGCATAATATCATCATAAGTATCTTTCTTTTCATTATATCAGTAATATGTAGCTGCAAAATTAAACAATTATTTCCAACCCTCAAAATATATACAAAAAAAGGTATGCCCCACATTACCGTGAGGCATACCATTCTTTATTCTTATGTAAAGCAATTTCTTACTTCACAATCTTCTTGCCGTCAATGATTACGATGCCCTTGTAAGAGTCTGAAACCTCCTGACCGGCAACATTGTAAACCTTACCGTTTGCTACGGCCTTAACTGTAGCGGCCTCAACCTCAGAGACTGCTGTAGCCTCTGTAGCAGGTACAGCCTCGTTAAGACCACCCATCTCGTTAGCGGCGCGTACTGCCCATGTGTCAGCCTCATCAGCTACACCTGCACCAGCCTTGGCACCTGCGGATATATCAACGGTAGAGATATCAAAGCTGTTCTCTGTGGTGAATGCGACAACAGAACCGTTCTTCACAACTGCATAGAGCAGAGCGTAGTCACTGTCATCCCATGTAATGGTATTGCCGTCGAGGACAACGTTCTTAACCTGTGGAGCCTGCTCTGTAAGGAGAGTTGGATCCCAGTCACCGAACATATTATGCAGGTTGCCAATCTCAAGAGCTTCCTCTGCGGTGAGCACAGGCTTGTTGGTAGAGCCATCACTTGCGAAAGAAGTCTTACGAGAAGTAAGGTCTATCTGTGAACCTGAAGATGTCATTGAGTTGTACTCAGCAAAGCGTGTAGGTCCGTTGTTCCAGTCGCTCCAGCCTTCACCCTTAGGTACTACATTCATCTTGGTGTCGATGAAGTAAGACTCAGCGCCTGCTGTCCATGCGCGTCCGAGGTAATAGTTGCCATCAACACCAGAGTTGCCGTCGATAGTACAATCCTTATATACGAAACCGTACTTGACATTGTCGCGAGGAACGGAGAGGTAGCCTCCTGACTCACACATGATGAAGTTCACGTTGTTGAAGAATACGTCACCTGAACCACATACGAAGTCGGTACGTCCACGAACTATACCATCCTCGAAGTAATACAAGTTCTGTGAATTGTCAGGTACGTATGTATCCTGATAAGCCCACAGGGTAACGTTCTTACATACTGTGCGGTTACCGCCGTCAACGAGAACCACATTGCGGCCAGTGTTGTCTGCCGTAGCACTCCACAGTTTGATATCTTGGAAATAGGTATCAGTAGCGCCGCTCTGCAGATAGAGCACACCGCTTGAGCGGATACCCTCACATGGATTAGCCTGACCGCCCGCGCCAGCATCAGAGTTGGCTACGAGAGAGTTTGGCATCTCGTTAGTGATAGTGGTGGTAGCAGGATCCTCGCCTATGATTGAGACATTAGGTGAGTTGAAGTAGGTGCGTGGGTCTGGGTAATCATAGTAGTTACCGTTGTTGTCCGTGTAACCCTTCTCACCAGCAGGTATCACATAGTCACCCTTCTTCACGAAGATGCGGAAACGCTTTGACTTGTCACTGCGTGCCGCAGCTGCCGTAAGAGCTTCCTTGAATGTACCGTCCTCAGGAACGACAAAGTCGTAAAGCTGCTTGGCAACTGTAGGACGTGTCATCGTAGTGAAGTTGATAGTAACAGCCTCTGCCAAATAATTATCTGTGAGGTCAGCCACAGTGTTGGCAGGCAGAGTGAACTCATATGATGTAGAGTACTCCAAGCCCTTATACTCAAAGGTAACAGACTTACCACTTACCACAGGTGTAAGCTTCATACCGTTGAGCTGTGCTACTGTGCCATCAGCCACCTTGACCTTCTCATCGAATGTCAGGACTATCTTACCGGTAGCAGAAGCACCTTCTGCACCATTGGCAGGAACCTGAGATAGAAGTACAGGAGCTACGCCGTCATTAACAATCTTAGCTGTACCAGTGATGAAGAACATCGCCAGGGCATTACCATCATTTGCAGATGCAGTTCCATCAACATCTGAAGTCTTGTCAGCACGCATACGGATATATACGTTTGCCTGGTTATTGGCTGCTGCTGGCAGTTTTGCGCTGAACGAAGCCGCAGCCTTTGCACCTGTCATGGTAATAGAGCCGAACTCAGTCCACTCCTCACCATCAAGAGAATACTCTGCAAGATACTTCTTGTAAGCGTTGTAGTTATACATCATCTGGAACTGCACGTTGATGTCTGTGTAGTTCTGTGCGTTGATCTTGGTCTGCCAGTGATAGTTACCAACGTCACCAGTACTTGAGCCAACGCGCCAGTTAACGGCAGCGCCCTTGAATGACTCATAGCCGTTAGCGGCGATGGTACTCTTGTCAAGCCAGCCCTGAACATCACTGTCATCAGAGGTATTGACGAGGTTCAGCGTAGCGGTCTCATTGTCAGCGTCAGCGAAGTCAGCCTTACGGCCGCTTGCACCAGCCTTGTAGAAGTCCCAGCCTGCAATGATGTCGTTGTCGGCATAGAAAGCTGTGTACTCCTGGTCTTCATTCATCAGGATAGTCTTGTTTGAGTTGGTCTGGCCATCATTCCAGTTGTTGAAGGCTACAAGTCCCTCGTAGCTTTCGGCTGTGAGCTGTACGCCAGTACCTTGCTCATACATATTCTTACCATCAACGACTGTTGGTGCCGGATTAACCTTCACCATATAGCCATTTGCGCCGTCAACGTTAAGCTTCAACTCGTAGGTGTTAACCTGTACGAAGTTTGCTGTGAGGACTGAGTCAGCAGTCATAGCGAGTGTAAACACTGGTTCAGAAGAAACCACATCACCGGCGGCGTTAGTCCAGTTAACGAAATCATAACCGAAGTTCTCCGTCGCTGTGAGGCGTACCTCTGTACCCTCCTCATAGACCTCAGTTGCAGGATAGATATTAACAGTACCTGCTGCCTCGTCACTTACATTTGCCGCAAGAGTATATTTAGCGACATCCTCAGTTGTACCGTTAAGATTGCCTTCTATGGTCACGTTAGAAAATCCACCCTCTTTAGTGGAACCAACACCAACAGTAGCGGAAAGTGTCAGTCCCTCGCCAGACGTAAGAGCTTGCTGCTGTGCCTCGGTAAGGGTTATCTCTACCTTGTTCGTGATGTTGCTTGGCAGTGATCCCCATTTCTTTATCTCTGCGGCATCATCATAGTTATTGCGTCGTGCAGTATAAGTTCCGAGGGTGATACTCTCGCCATTCTCACCAACTTTTGCTGAAACTGTGACCCCGTCTTTTGCGTCAGTGCCAAAACGCTGAATCCACATTGTAATCTTGGTTGGAGTGAACTCAAGGCCACGTGCGGGCTTCGCAACCCACTGAACAGCCTGTGTAGAGCCGGCAGGCTTAAACTTCACGAATGTGATGCCGTCAGCCAAAGGCTCTGAATCACGTGTGCCAGTACCTGTAACAGTCAGGTCACCTATATTCAAAGCAATTGTACTGAACGCATCCTCAGGAGTTGTAGTGTAAGCGTCAATTTTGTCTGCTGCAGAGCTATTGAGCGGCCAGTTGATAGTGGCTGTCTCATTATCGTAAGTCACAGGCACGAAAGCCTTCTCTGGCACAGGGAGCACAACAACGATGTTGTTTGTCACATAACCTGCGTCATCGCCGAAGACAATGTCAACAGTCTCAGCTGTATTAGCCACGGTATATGACACGCTTGTGCCTGAAGTGTAGTCACTCTGACCGTCGATGGTGGTGGCAGTCTTGCCGTCAGCACCGAAAGGCTGATAGCTTATCATAGAAATTGTGGCACCCTTATACGAAGGAACGGTAATCTTTGTGCCAGCTCCTACCTGTGTCCACTCATCCTTGTTATAAGCGAACTTGGCAGTAGTACCAGCGGCAACATCGATTACAGCCTTTACATCAATGAAGGTGTCACCGATTGTAGCCTGACCTACAGTAAAACCAGAACCGTTAAACTTCTGACTGCCCTCTTTCACGCAAACCGGGAACTTAACTGTCGTAACTTCTGTACGGTCTGCAAGAGTTACAGTATTCTCTGTGAACACTGGCTTGAGAGTGATATCCTCCTCGCCAAGTGTTATATTCTGACCAAGAGCATATACATTTGTGCCGTCAGTCCAGCCAGTGAGTGTATAGCCCTCCTTATACAAAGAAGTGTTCTTCTCCTGCACCTTATAAGTATCACCTGCGGCGTATGTGCCTCCTGTGGTCAGGAGCGCGCCCTCGCACTCTACGCCCTCAAGAGAGTAAGTCACGTTGACAGCCGTAGCCTCAATAGCCTTCACACCAATGTAAGGCAGATAAGAGCTGTACTCCAATGTAAGCGTTGTAGCCTCACCTGTGTACTTCATTGTCACAACACTGCTGTGATCCTGATCCCAGCAAGTGTTCTTATCAACGAGCGATACTGAAGCAACTTGTTCACCTGCAGCATTCTTGAGAGTTGCAGTTCCTAAACCATAGTAGCAGTTACCCAACGACACCTCGACAGGTCCCTCTACCTTGAATGTAGCCTTTGTGCCATTCCAGCCATGACTATTCCAGTATGTTCCCGCAAGCACGATATTTGCATAATCAGCTGCTGCGTCAACCTGATTGAGGTTCCCCTCATCATCTACGACAAGTCCGAAATTATAAGATGTCTTATCAACACGCTGCTCAGCTGTAAGCGCACCATTTACCATATCGATGCTGAGGTCATGCCACTTCCACTCCTTTGAAGGGTCATATGATGCCACAGCTATATAAGGCAGATAACTTGGATATGTTATAGTAAGCGTAGTAGCCTCACCGTCATATTTCACCGTGGTAGAATTCTCCGGTTTGCCTGCCGAATAGCAGTAGTTTCCACTTCCTGCATTCTCAAAGGCTCCCTGAGCCACTGTCTCACCATCCGCATTCTTAACGATGATGTCACCGCCACCATATCCACAACGACCGAGCGTGATAGCCACAGGACCATCAACCTTTACCGTAGCAGTAGTACCTGTCCATCCATGGTCGTTCCAATATGTACCCACGAGGTGAACTACGTTTGTAGCTACTTCCGCAGCATCAGTCTGTGACACTGTGCCATCCTCCGCTACAGCCACATACATATCCTGTGCCTGCTTCTCCACTCTCTGCTCTGTTGTAAGGATATCCACAAGATTGACAGAGAAGTCATGGAAAGACGCAGTTGTACCCTCACCAGAGCCTTCGCCGCCTTCACCACCTTCAGTTCCTTCGCCACCTTCGGTTCCTTCGCCACCCGCAGCGTCAGCGTCACGATAGCTTATAACCTCTATCTTTGTGATGAAAAGGTTTGTAGCAGTGACGGCGCGCGTCATAGTGAATGACTTACTTCCTTCAGCAGACTCTGGCACAAGTACCTTGACTGTGTTAGGCTCTGTACCACGGTTCTGGTCTGCAGCAGAAGCATCAGACTGGTCTATGTTGACAAACTCCAGACCTGTGCTGCCTGTTGAAGCTGTAGTAGAGCCTTTCTCAAACTTAATGAGAGCACCAGACTGCTTGTCGGCAGCGTTTTTGTTACGATAGCCTGTGATAGCAATGGAATCGCCGGCCTTCAGCTCCTTATCAAGAGCAACATTAATCACATAAGTGGTAAAATCCTTTGCTCCACGCAAGCGAATAACATTGTAGGTGCTGTTGACCATGTTAATGTCAGCTGATGTGAGATCTGCATTAGCAGCATCAACCACAGCGCCGGTGTTCTTGTCAGTCACGTCGCCAACGGTAGTTGCCGTCGCTGTACCACCTGACTCGATAGCACCATCAGCGCTGCCCTCCCAGGAATAGAGGACTGTCCTCTCCGCTTCATTAGTCTGCAGGCTATTGCCTACAACCCCTTTGACAGCGAGAGCACTTACTGTCACTCCGAGCAATGCAAGGGATGACCAGACAAAACGTCTGAAGTAGTTCTTTGTCATTTGTTTAATTGATTTAGTTAATTGATTCGTTAGTATTACTGTATAATAATTCTTACCTTACAACTATCATACATATTCTCTAATACCTATTTCCAGATATGATAATATGTACTAATAGATACCAATTCATTTTTACCTCTCGCAAAAACGAATTTGGGACAAAGGTAAGAAAATAAACTCTTTTATTACAAAAAAATTACCACTTTAACATAATTTTACCCCCTGACTGGCACAAAATAACTACCAAACGGTTACTCAAGCCATAGTCTTTTTCCCTCTGACATAGTAGCGGAACAACGCACTATAATCCTTTATACCATCGGGATAGTCCACAGTGGCAGACTGTTGAATAAGTTCTCTGTCACCCTTAAACTCATGTTTCCACTTCTTAAAGTCGCGCCTTGCCTTAAATACAGCCTTAAACTCTCCCACACTACGATTAAGCAGCAACATCTGCAGTGCTGCCACATAATCCAGGAACAGGCGCACCAACATCACCCTACGCAGCCTTCTCTGCGGCAGGTTCTTATAAAGCATGGTCAGGTTATTGCGGAAGTTAAGATATGTCTTCCTTGGATTACCTTGCGGCAGTGTTCCTCCTCCAAGATGGTACGCCACACTCTGTGGCACACACACCACCTTCCTGCCCATCATGTTAAGTCGCCAGCAAAAGTCTATCTCCTCACAATGGGCAAAGAAACGTCCATCCAGTCCGCCCGCCTGCCAGTAGTCTTCACGACGCACCATAAGACAAGCTCCCGTGGCCCATAACACCTCAGCTACATCGTCATACTGTCCGCAGTCCTTCTCCACCGTGCCAAACACCCTGCCACGACAAAACGGATAGCCATACTTATCCATATAACCACCACAAGCGCCTGCATACTCAAAATACTCGGGATTAACATCGCTGAGCAACTTAGGCTGACATGCCGCCACCTCCGGATGGGCATCCATATACGCCGTCATGGCATTGAGCCATCCCTCGCCTACCCTCACGTCACTGTTAAGCAACACATAGTACTCCGGCAGCGGCCTGTTCTCTGCCTTGTTCTCCTCCTCATATTTTGCAAAGGACTTGTTATAACCGTCTGCGAAGCCCCAGTTTCTATCCAGTGTGACCACACGCACCGTAGGGAACTCGCGCGCCAGCATCTCCAACGAATCATCAGAAGAGGCATTATCTGCCACCACCACCTCCGCATCACCACTGTTAGCAACAATCGAAGGCAGGTATTTCCGCATCATAGCAGAGCCGTTCCAGTTGAGAATCACTATTGAGACACTGCCGTGAGCTGCCGGCTCCCCCCCGAGGGAGGATGAAGTATATGTATTTGCTGTATTCATTTATTTCTCTTAATCAAAAGGAATAAGAAGAAGACCGACGACGGCTCCTCCTACATCTTCCACACATGGAATAATCTGGTTATACTATTATATATAAGGTGTAAGCCACAAGCGCCCCCCCCCCTTGCATATTGCAAGGAGAGAAAGAGGAAGAGCCTTAAACAAGGGCCTCAACCCTCAGCGCACTCTTGTCATGGTTAAAACCACCTAACCTCACTCTGACTATCTTGTTGTCATATTCATCTGATGCCATACGAGCCGGCAGCTCCACCCTGACATAATTAGGTGTAAAACCATGCATTGCTTTTCCACGACTCGCCTTCTCAAACAACACGTCCACCTCCTTATTAATATATAAGGTGTAGAACTCCTCCGTCTTTCTGTTTGACAACTCTATAAGCCTCTGACTACGCAAATGCTTATCCTGGTCGCTTACCACATAAGGAATCTTGAGCGCCGCCGTGCCCGGTCGTTCACTGTAAGGGAACACATGCAACTGAGTAACCGGCAGCGATTCCAGCAGACTGTAAGTCTCCTCAAAGCACTCCGGGGTCTCGCCGCGACAGCCAACCATCACGTCCACACCTATAAATGCATCAGGCATCAGTTCCTTAATCTTATATATCTTCTCTGCAAACAGCTTAGTGTCATAATGGCGGCGCATAAGGCGCAGCACCTCATCGCTTCCGCTCTGCAGCGGAATATGGAAATGAGGCATAAAGGCACGACTGCCGGCACAGAATTCTATCAGCTCATCAGAGATAAGGTCGGGCTCCAGACTGGATATCCTGTAACGCTCTATGCCCTCTATACTGTCAAGAGTTCTCACGAGGTCAAGGAAACTCTCCCCCGTGGTACGACCGAAATCACCTATATTAACACCAGTCAGCACTATCTCCCTGCCCCCCTCACTGACCACCTGGCGCGCCTGTTCAGCCAGCGAGGCTATTGAAGCATTACGACTGTTGCCACGCGCAAACGGTATGGTGCAGTATGTACAATAATAGTTACACCCATCTTGCACCTTCAACCAGAAGCGGGTACGGTTACCGCGACTGCAACTCGGTGCGAATGACTTTATGTCGCGTGTTTTCTCTACCTTATATGTTGACTCCCTGTTACCCGAGCCCCACTTCTCGCTAAGAAAACCTATAAGATTAGCCTTCTCATTACTTCCCAGCACCAGGTCAACGCCCTCTATATCACATATACGCTCGGGCGACAACTGGGCATAGCACCCCGTCACCACGGTGAAGGCTCCCGGGTTCTTCTTTATCATACGCCGTATAGCCTGACGGCATTTGCGGTCTGCCACCTCCGTCACGCTGCACGTGTTAATAAGACAGATGTCAGCCTTCTCACCATCCACGGCGGTATGCACACCCATCTCCTCCAGCATTCTGCCGAAGGTGGATGTCTCCGAGAAGTTTAGTTTACAACCTAAAGTATAATAAGAGGCACTCTTGCCCTGAAAAGCCGATGTATCTATCAAAGTTTTGAATTATGAGTTATGAATTATGAGTTGTATTACAACAAAGTTACTAAAAAAACGCCGTACAGGCAAATAAAAGGTGCCCTAAAGTGTCAAAATCAGCCTTGTGTACGAACACAAAATAATTTTAACTTTTATTTACAATTCGTAATCATCATATTATCAACACGTTGCAAAAAAGTTACAAAAACGGTCAAAAAAAAAGTAAAAAAATGTTTGTGAGTATTGGAAAAAGTGGTTAACTTTGCAATGTTTTAATAAACAAGATTGTTTTACAGATTTTTAAAAGCTTAGAAAAAATGAAGAAATTAGTTTTCATGTTCGTAGCAATGGCTGCAATTTCATTTGCATCATGTGGTAACAAGACAGAGCAGGGTGCTGCACAGGACACAGTTGATACAGCTGCTGTTGATACAGCTGCTGCTGACACTGCTGCTGCTGACACTGCTAAGTAATCTCACATTACGAACAGTAAAAAAGCTACACTGCCGGTCTGACGAGAGTCACCCCGGCAGTTTTCTTTTTGTCTTTATTTCACCTGTTTTGGTGACACTTTGATTTTCCGTACCTTCTAAATACGGCGATATTTGCGAGCAGCTTGCAAGTTGCTCGCAAATTCTTTATTCTCGCGGATTACAGAACTTATTGACTATCACCCGGTTAGTATCCAAACCGTTTTCCTCCCCTCGTTTTTCCGTCATAAAAGCTATCAAATCACGTTGTAAAAGCATAGCTTTCACGATGTGAAAGCTATCACTTCACACCATGAAAGCTATCGAATGACAGTGTGAAAGCTATCGAATGATACAAGAACCACACAATAACACCTCAAAAAGCAGATACAAAGGCTTCTTTATAAGAGCTTCCTCTTCTATTTCGCAACTATTAGCTGACTCTCCGCAAAAAGCAAATTGTCATGAATACATACATTTTTATGTCTTTTTGATACATCATGACGATTTAACGTACCATGACAAAAAAAATAAAGAAAAAAAATATCGTGTCTATCAAAAAAACTTAGTATCTTTGCATATAGGTGGGTTCTAAAAATTCCCACGAGTTAAATTAATTAATTACATGAATAACATTATGTCATATTTTTGTTTTCTTTCGGTGCAAACTGTTAACTTCTGCGGTCACATAGCCCGCTATGCTCCCT
>OCTW011590037.1_pt1 | contig 17861 bp, 12 predicted proteins | sample 1539671 | NCBI WGS metagenome assembly OCTW01 (sample SAMN02144230, study PRJEB22623) | gut metagenome | biome: sheep rumen | host: Ovis aries | place: New Zealand
GGAACCGGCACCGTCAACAAGGTCTACGACGAGTTCCTCGACATCACCGGCATGACGGCTGCGACCAAGGATGATGTGAAGGCCGCGGCGGCTGCGAAGCAGCCGCTGTGGAAGCAGCTGCTGAAGCCGATCGGCGATGTCTTCGTCCCGATCCTGCCGGCGATCGTGGCCTCCGGCCTCCTGATGGGGATCGTCGAGGCGCTGGGCAAGGCGTATCCGGCCTTCGCCTCCACGGACTGGTACGGATTCCTCGATCTGGTTTCCAACACCGCGTTCGCCTATCTGCCGGTGATCGTCGCGATCTCGGCGGCACGGGTCTTCGGCGGCAACATCTTCCTCGGCGCGGTCATCGGACTGATGATGGTTCATTCGTCGCTGACGAACGGATGGAACGCGGCGGACGGCTACAAGGTATGGTATCTGTTCGGGCACATCAGGATCGGGAGCTATACGCTCGGTCAGGTCAACCAGCTCGGTTACCAGGGGCACGTCATCCCGGTCATGCTGGCCGTGCTCTTCATGAGCAAGCTGGAGAAGTGGCTTCACAAGCACGTGCCGGAGATGATCGACCTCTTCGTCACGCCGCTGACGACGGTTTTCCTCACCGCGCTCGCGACCTTCGTCGTGATCGGCCCGATCTTCTCGGGACTTGAGACGCTGGTGCTGAGCGGCGCGAAATGGCTCGTTCAGAACCCGATCGGCTCCTGCGCGATGGGCGCCCTCTATCCGGTGACGGTGGTGATGGGCCTGCATCATATGTACAACGTGATCGAGGCAGGCATGCTGGCGAAGACGCCGATCGGCGGCAATATCTGGATGCCGATCGCTTCGGCGGCCAATTTCGCCCAGTTCGGCGCCTGCCTTGCGGTTGCCATCAAGACGAAGAGCGAGAAGACCCGCTCAGTGGCGGTTCCCTCTTCCCTCTCCGCGGCTCTCGGCATCACGGAGCCGGCGATCTTCGGTGTCAACCTCCGCTTCTACAAGCCGTTCGTCGGCGGCATGGTCGGCGGCGCGGTGGGCGCGCTGCTCGCTTCCTTCATGGGAATCGGAGCCTCCGCTTACGGCGTGACGGGTATTCCCGGTTATCTGACCATTGAGCAGCCGCTGCAGTACACGATCGTGATCTTCACGGCGGCGGCGATCGCCTTCGCGATCACGTTCACGACGTATACGGAAGCGGCGCCGAAGAAGGCGATGACCGCGTCGGAGGATAAGGATACCGCGCCGGCGAATGTGATCATGACATGCGACGAGGGCGAGGTTATGGCTCCGGTGGCAGGCAAAGTGGTCAGCCGGGACCAGATTCCGGACGACACCTTCGCGTCGGGCGTTCTGGGCGACGGCGTCGGCATCGAACCGGCGGAGGAGACCGTCTTCGCGCCCTTCGACGGGACGATCTCGACGGTCGCCGAATCGAAGCACGCCATCGGCATCACGGGCCCCGGCGATATGGAACTGCTGATCCATGTGGGCGTGGATACGGTCGCGATGAACGGAGACGGATTCACCCCGTTTGTCAGGGAAGGTGACACCGTGAAGAAGGGACAGAAGCTGCTCGCCTTTGACAGGAAGAAGATCAAGGCGGCCGGCCATCCGGACATCGTGGTGGTGCTGCTTACAAACTCGGATGATATGACGAATTTCAGTATCAGTCACTGAAGCATCAGCCGCTGAGGCCAGGGAGGAAATTCCGGATATGGAGATGTACAGTGGAAAGGCATCCTTCAAGGGTGTGGCGATCGGGCGGATTGCGGAGATGAAAAAGGCGTCGACGGTGGTCCGCCGGACGCATATCGAGGACCCGGACGCGGAGATTGAACGGTATCACAGGGCGAAGGAGCAGGCGCAGTCCGAGATCCTCGCTCTGAAGGAGAAGGCCGAGAAGGAAGTGGGAGAGGCCCAGGCGGAGATCTTCGAGGTGCACGCAATGTTCCTCGACGACTTCGACGACTCGGTGGAGAACATAATCCGGGAGCAGGGCGTCAACGCCGAGTACGCGGTGGCGGCCACCGGGGACAACACGGCGGCGATGCTGGCTGCGATGGAGGACAATCCCTACATGCAGGCCCGCCAGACGGACGTGAAGGACGTGGCGGACCGGGTGATACGGGATATGAGCGGCGGAGACGGCGACGCCAACCGGTTCAGCGAGCAGGTGATTCTGGTGGCGGACGACCTCGCGCCGTCGGAGACCGTCCAGCTCGACAAATCCATGGTGCTTGCCTTTGTCACAAGAGAGGGCTCGACCAACTCACACACGGCGATTCTTGCCCGGACGATGAACATTCCGGCGCTCTGCCAGACGCCGGTTCCGAAGGACGCGGACGGCCGGATGGGAATCGTGGACGGCGCGAAGGGCGTCATCTATGTGGACCCGGACGAGGAGACGCTGGCGAAGTACAGAAGGATGGAAGAGGAGGAGGCCGAGAAGGCCCGTCTTCTGAAGGAACTGAAGGGCAAGGAGACGGTCACGAAATCGGGGCGGAAGATCAGGCTCTACGCCAACATCGGCGGTATCGGCGATCTCAACTTCGTCCGCGACAACGACGCGGCGGGCATCGGGCTGTTCCGCTCAGAGTTTCTCTACCTCCAGAGCAAGGACTATCCGACTGAGGAGGAGCAGTTCAAGGCGTACCGCACCGTGGTCGAGATGATGGCCGGCAAGGAGGTCGTTGTCCGGACATTGGACATCGGAGCGGACAAGCAGATCGACTACTTCCATCTCGATAAGGAGGAGAACCCGGCGCTCGGATACCGCGCGATCCGGATCTGCCTCACCCGCGAGGACATCTTCCGCACGCAGCTGCGTGCGCTCTACCGGGCGTCCGCCTACGGCAATCTCGACATCATGTTCCCGATGATCACCTCCGTCTGGGAGGTGGAGCGGGCGAAGCAGATCGCGTCCGAGGTCCGGGCGGAGCTGACGGCCCAGAGCGTACCGTTCAAGGAGGTGCCGCTGGGAATCATGGTGGAGACGCCGGCGGCGGTGATGATCGCCGACGAGCTCGCGGAGCTGGTAGACTTCTTCAGCATCGGAACCAACGATCTCACGCAGTACACGCTGGCGATCGACCGGCAGAACCAGAAGCTGGACCGGTTCTTCAATCCGCATCATCCGGCCGTTCTCCGCGAGATTCAGATGACGATCGAGGCGGGCCACCGGCACAACACATGGGTCGGGATCTGCGGCGAGCTGGGCGCGGACCCGGAGCTCACCGAGACCTTCGTGAAGATGGGAATCGACGAGCTTTCCATGAGCCCGGGTTCCATTCTGCCGGTCCGGAAGATCATCCGCGAGATGGACTGAAGACAGACTTGACAGGTCTGTTATGATTCTTATATGATGCAATGACAATCAGACTGTCATACTCCATGGAGTATGGCAGTCTTTTGCGGTTCGCGCGGCGTCCGGTGTTCCGGCGCCGCGCGGCTGTCCGAACGGAGGAATATGACGCGGATGATACTGGATGTACTGCTTGACGCGGCCGGAGACTGTCTGAAGGATCTGCCGTTTTTATTTATCGCTTTCCTGCTGCTGGAGGCGCTGGAGCACCACGCGTCCGGCAGAATGAACCGGATGCTGGCGAAGGCGGGGAGGTTCGGTCCGCTGGCCGGCGCGCTGCTCGGCTGCGTGCCGCAGTGCGGCTTTTCCATCATGGCCTCCGATTTCTACGCGGGCGGCGTCATCACGATGGGGACGCTGCTCAGCGTCTATCTTGCGACGTCCGACGAAGCGCTGGTGATTCTGCTCTCGGGCGGGACGGGAGCGGGTGTGATCGGACGGCTTCTGCTGACGAAGATTCTGATCGGCGTCACGGCGGGCTTTCTGGTGCAGGCGGCCGAGACGCTCTGGAAACGGCGCCATCCCTCCCGGGAGAAGGAGATCGGCGATCTCTGCCGGAGCTGCGGCTGCCACGAGGAGGAGAACGGGATTCTGAAGCCGGCTCTTCACCATACAGGGGAAGTGCTGCTGTTCCTTTTCCTGTTCACCTTCGCGCTGAATCTTCTGATGGAGCTGATCGGCATGGAGAATCTCTCACGGATTCTTCTCGCGGATTCGGTCTTTCAGCCGGTGATGGCGGCGCTGATCGGACTGATCCCCAACTGCGCGGCTTCGGTGATCCTGACGCAGCTCTATGTCGACGGCGTCATCAGCTTCGGGTCCGCGGTGGCGGGACTCTGCTCGGCCGCGGGGCTCGGGCTGATCGTCCTGTTCCGCGTGAATGAAGACAAAAAAGAGGATATCCGGATCACCGTTCTTCTGCTCGGCATCGCGATCCTGTCGGGCGTTCTGATTCAGGCAGCCGTCGGTTGACGGCTGCCTCTTGCATTTTCCGGACATTGCGTGTATTCTCTAATCATAGAAAACCAATAGGAAATACGAAGAATGGAGGACGGACGTGAAAGTTTCGACGAAAGGAAGGTATGCGCTTCGCATCATGCTGGATCTGGCGTTTCACAATTCGGGCGGGCTGGTTCCGCTGAAGGACATCGCGAAGCGTCAGGATATCACACTGAAGTACATGGAACAGATCATCTCGCCGCTCTCGAAGGCCGGGTTCGTGATCAGCCTCAGGGGCTCTTCCGGCGGCTACCGGCTCGCGAGAAAGCCTTCCCAGTACACCTGCGGCGATATTCTGCGGGTGGTGGAAGGTCCGCTGGTTCCGACGGTCTGCCTTGAGAACGGTGTGACCGTGGACTGTCCGCGGGCCGACGAGTGCCCGACCATCAGTTTCTGGAAGGGGCTGTCGGACGTGATCAATCAGTATGTGGACAGCGTGACGCTGGAGGATCTGATGAACCGCCAGCTGGCGGCCGCGGACGACTACGTGATCTGATTTTCAAAGAAAACGGCTTGACAGACGAATGTGACCGTCCTATAATCCATATAAATCAACTAGGGATTGAAGGAAATGCAGGCGGCGCGCCGTTCCGTCCTGCAAAGACCCGGTTGAGCGTATGGCACACAGACGAATACCGACAGGTGGGGGAATGCATTTCCCGGAAAAAGGAGGAGACATATGGCACGGATTTACGGCAGCGCCGCGGAGCTGATCGGCGGGACACCGCTTGTGGAGTTCAAGAATATCGAGAAGGAACTGGGCGTCAAGGCGAGAGTGCTGGCGAAACTGGAATACTTCAATCCGGCGGGATCGGTCAAGGACCGGATCGCGAAGGAGATGATCGAGACCGCTGAGAAGGAGGGCAAACTGAAGCCCGGGTCCGTGATCATCGAGCCGACGTCCGGCAACACGGGAATCGGACTTGCGTCCATCGCCGCCGCGAAGGGGTACCGTCTGATCCTGACGATGCCGGAGACGATGAGCGTGGAGCGCCGCAACATTCTGAAGGCCTACGGCGCGGAGATCGTTCTGACCGACGGCGCCAGGGGAATGAAAGGCGCGATCGCAAAGGCCTCCGAGCTGGCGGAGGAGACGCCGGACAGCTTCATCCCGGGCCAGTTCTCCAATCCGGCCAACCCGCAGGCGCATTACAAGACCACCGGGCCCGAGATCTGGAAGGATACGGACGGAAATGTGGACGCGTTCATCGCGGGTATCGGAACCGGCGGCACGCTGACCGGCACAGGGAAATATCTGAGAGAGCAGAAACCGGACGTGAAGATCTACGCGCTCGAGCCGGCTTCCTCCCCGGTGCTCTCCGAGGGCCACGGCGGACCGCATAAGATTCAGGGTATCGGCGCCGGCTTCGTTCCGGACGTGCTGGATACAAAGCTGTACGACGGCGTGGTGACGGTGACGAACGACGACGCCTTTGCGACGGCCAAGCTGATCGCCCACAAGGAAGGCGTGCTCGTCGGGATTTCCTCCGGCGCGGCGTACTACGGCGCGCTTGAGCTGGCGAAGAAGCCGGAGTTCGAGGGGAAGACGATCGTCGCGATCCTTCCGGATTCCGGAGACCGGTATTACTCGACGGCACTCTTCCAGGACTGATGCGGAGCGGATCGGCCGGCTGACGGAAAGCCGGGTATGCGCGGGATAAAAGAATGGTACGGGCCGGGCTTCCGCCCGGCCCTGGTTCGATTGCGGAACCAGACGGGTGTGCGGCTGCGGCCCGCGTCCGTTTGCAGGAGAATGACTCCTGGCGCAGCCTGCGGGAGCGGCCTGCGCAGATCTTCGCGGATGAATTTATAAAAATCTTACGGATTTGGTTCGCGGTACTTGACATTTGCCGATCCGGGGCGTATTATTTGATCTGCTGTTGAAAATACAGTGTGTGAGCGTAGCTCAGCTGGATAGAGCGTCTGGCTACGGACCAGAAGGTCGCGAGTTCGAATCTTGTCGCTCACGCTTTTACCGGATCCCTTTCAGGGGTCCGTTTTTTTATGCCGAAATGCGCGGCTGACGGGGAATCGTCTCTCCGTCGGCCGCGCTTATTTTGTCCGCGGAAACCGGGTATGGCTGTGCTATAATCCCCATATATGACTTCAATGGAAGGAGATGCATATGACCAGACAGGAATTTACAGACCGTCTGGCCGCCCGGCTGGCGGAGTCACTCCCGCCGTCGGCGGTCCGGAGCCAGGTCCGGTACTATGAAGGGTACATCGACGCGGAGATCCGGAACGGCAAGACGGAGGAGGAAGCCACAGCCGGGCTGGGCGATCCGGTTCTGATTGCCCGCTCCATTCTCGAGTCGCCGCACAGCGAGGCGGATTTCACGGTGAGTGACGGAGACGCGTACGAAGAGGGCAGCTATCAGGGCGCGAACCAGCCGGGTGAGAGCGGAGCCGGCGACGCGCTGACGGATACGACCCCGGGCGGGACGGAGAACGGCAGCGGGCGGGAAGCGGCGGAAAGAGGCCGGACGGAGACGGCGGGCTGCTGGCATGAGGCGGAAGACAGCCGGACGGAGACGGCGGGCAGCCGGCATGAGGCGGAAGACAGCCGGACGGAGACGGCGGGCAGCCGGGCGGAGACGGCGGACCGCAGGAAAGAGACAGACAGCCGGACGAAACCGGAGCGGAACCGCGTGTTCCGCGACGACAGCGGACGGCCGGACATCGGGCTGATCATGGTGATCGTGCTGGCTGTCATTGTGGTCGTGTCGCTCGTCCGCATCGCAGCCGGAGCAGCCGTTCCGGTGATTCCGGTGCTTCTGCTGATCCTGGCCTTGCTGCTGGTCTGGTTCATGTATTCCGGAAGACGCCGGTCGTAAGACCGCGGCGACGGGTGCATTGACCTGAATTCCCAAAGGAGACGAAAGCGTTATGGAAACGATGGAGCGCAGATATCTGGAACGGCTGTCGGAACTCTATCCGACGATCGCGCGGACAGCGACGGAGATCATCAACCTGTCCTCTACACTCAACCTCCCGAAAGGAACCGAGCATTTCATCACGGACATCCATGGTGAGTATGAGGCGTTTTCTCATGTGCTGCGAAACGGATCCGGCGCAGTCCGGAAGAAGGTGACGGAGGTTTTCGGGAGAACGCTCTCGGCGGATGACATCCGGGAGCTGTCCACGCTGATCTACTACCCGAGGGAGAAGACCGCTCTGGAAAAGAAAAAACGGACGCCGGAGCAGATGGAGGACTGGTACAAGGTGATGCTCTATCGGCTCGTTTCGGTGTGCCGGTATACGGCGGGAAAATACACCCGCAGGAAGCTGCGGCGCTATCTGACAGAGGACTTCGCATTTGTCATCGAGGAGCTGATCACCGAGCGGGACGACATCACGGACAAGGAAGCCTACTACGAGGAGATCATCAACACGATCATCCGGATCCAGCGTGCGGATGAGCTGATCGCGGCGCTCGCGGACCTGATCCCGAAGCTGACTGTGGATCATCTGCATATTCTGGGGGACATCTATGACCGGGGCAGCGGCGCGGACGACATCATGGACAGCCTGATGGAGTACCACAGCCTTGATGTCCAGTGGGGCAATCATGACATCGTCTGGATGGGCGCGGCGGCCGGTCAGCTCTGCTGCATCGCCAATGTGGTGCGGGTCTGCGCCCGATACGGCAATCTGGATACGCTGGAGGACGGCTACGGCATCAATCTGCTTCCGCTCGCGACCTTCGCAATGAAGGCTTACGCCGACGATCCGTGCACCTGCTTCCGGATCCGGACCGTGGAGAGGTCCGCGCCGGATGATGCGGCGCTCAACATGCGGATCCACAAGGCGATTTCGGTGATTCAGTTCAAGCTTCAGGGACAGTTCGCGAAGAAACGGCCGGAGCTTCATATGGAAGACCGGGCCATGATGGAAAAGATCGACTACGGGAACGGAACGGTTACGCTTGACGGGAGGACATACCGGCTGCTGGACAGCCATTTCCCCACGGTGGATCCGGACGATCCGAACCGGCTTTCCGATGAGGAGGCGCAGGTGATGGAGCGGCTTCAGAACGCGTTCACCGGTTGCCGGAGGCTTCAGCAGCACATGCAGTTCCTGCTCAACAACGGTTCCTTCTACAAGGTCTTCAACGGCAACCTTCTGTATCACGGCTGCATGCCCCTCGATGAAAAAGGCCATTTCAAGGATGTGGCCGTGTACGGGAAAACGTGCCGGGGCAAGGCGCTCTACGACCGGCTGGACGAGCTGGTGCGGCGCGCCTTTTACTCGACGGATCCGTATCGCCGGGACGAGGGCCGCGACATCCTCTGGTGGATCTGGTGCAGCAAGGACTCGCCGCTCTTCGGAAAAGACAGGATGGCGACCTTCGAGCGGTATTTTCTGGCGGAGAAGGAGACGCACGAAGAGAAGAAGAATGCCTACTACGATCTGCTGGATGATGAGGATACCGTGAACCGGATTCTCACGGAATTCGGTCTCGGCGGTGAGCACAGCCACATCATCAACGGCCATGTGCCGGTGAAGAAGGGCGAGTCGCCGATCCACTGCGGCGGGAAACTGCTGGTGATCGACGGAGGGTTTTCGCGGGCCTATCAGAGCGAGACGGGGATCGCCGGCTATACGCTGATCTTCAACTCCTGGGGCGTCCGTCTGGTGGCGCACGAGCCGTTTACGTCCACGGAGGACGCGATCCGGTTCGGGACGGATATTCATTCCGACCGGGTGATGGTGGAGCAGTACACGACGAGACTTCGGATCGCCGATACGGATCTCGGAAGCGGAATCCGTGAGCGGATTCGTGAGCTGGAAATGCTGCTGGAGGCATACAGGAGCGGGCAGATCGCCGAACGGACGAGATGAAGAAGCTGCAGGACAGGTGAAAGGATTAAAAGAAAAACGCGGCACGGACGGGAGAGGGCTTTGCCGCCGGATGGATGACACGGTCCGGCGGGCTGCACCGTCCGGACAGGGAGGATTGAAGCGATGCAGGATGCGGCAGAGGTGACGACGGAAAAACTGTATGACCGGGACGCCTACAGGACGGACTTTACGGCCCGGGCGGTTCGGACAGAAGGCAGCGGCGTGGTGCTGGACCGGACGCTCTTCTTCCCGGAGGAGGGGGGACAGTCCCCGGACCGGGGCGTGCTGGGCGGGTTTCAGGTAACTGACGTTCAGATCCGAGGCGGAGAGATCATCCACACCGTGGACGCCTCGCCGGAAGAAACGGCCGCGTCTTTTCCGGCCGGCGCGGAGGTGGAGGGACGGATCGACTGGGCGAACCGGTTTTCGAACATGCAGCAGCATTCGGGCGAGCATCTGATATCGGGACTGGTGCACCGGGAGCTGGGCTTTGACAATGTGGGATTTCACCTGAGCGCCCGGGAGGTGACGCTTGATTTCAGCGGCGTGATCGAGCCGGAAGAGATGGAGCGGATCGAGGAGCTCGCCAACGAGGCGGTGACGAAGAACATCGAGACGAAGATTTTCTTCACCACGAAGGAGGAACGGGCGGATCTGGATTACCGGAGCAAGCTGGATCTGGAGGGGACGGTCCGGATCGTCGAGTTTCCGGGCTATGACCGATGCGCCTGCTGTGCGCCGCATGTGAGACGGACGGGCGAGATCGGCCTCATCAAGGTGACGGATCTCGAACATTACAAGGGCGGCGTCCGGGTCCGGATCCTCTGCGGAAGCCGGGCGATGGCGCTTTTCAGGACGGAGCACGCGATCGTGACCGGGACGGCACGGTACCTCACCACGTCGCCTGATCAGATCGGAGCGCAGGTGAGGAAGATGAAGGAGGAGCTCCGGAAAACGCATGCCGATCTTCTGGAGATGTCGCGCGCCGCGCTGGCCCGCGCCGTGGAGGACGCCGATCCCGGAGCCTCCGACGTGTTTCTCTTCTTCCCGGATACGGATCCCCGGGCGGCCCGGGAGGCGGTGACGGATCTGGCGAAGCGGCACGCCGGATACGCCGGAATCTTCACCGGGACGGACGAGACCGGCTATCAGTTTGTGATCGCTTCGGACGGGGCGGACGCGCGCGAAGCTGCGTCCGTCCTGCGCCGCGAATTCGGCGCCCGCGGCGGCGGACGCTCCGCGATGGTGCAGGGATCGGTGCAGGCCGCCGCCGCGGCGATCCGGGCGGCGCTCTCGGCGCGCGGAACGGTGTGAGGCCGCGCCCTCTCCGGATGCGGCAGGCAAAAAGCCGGTCCTTCCGGGGAAAAACGCTTGACGGCCGGATACAGGGTGACGTACAATAAACGGGCGTGTCGTGGACACGCTCGTTGTTTTATGCGCAAAAACGCATGTTCATACGAAGACAACAGCCGAACCGCCGCATGGGTCATGCGGACTTTGTAAAGGAGGAAACATCAAGGAATGCCTACATTCAATCAGTTAGTCAGAAAAGGAAGAGAGACTTCTGTGAAAAAGTCCAAGGCGCCGGCTCTTCAGAGCTCGTTCAACTCGCTGAAGAACAGAGCCGTTGACGCCAAGTCTCCGCAGAAGCGCGGCGTCTGCACCGCCGTCAAGACCGCTACTCCGAAGAAGCCGAATTCCGCTCTTCGTAAGATCGCGAGAGTTCGTCTTTCCAACGGAATCGAAGTCACGTCCTACATCCCGGGCGAAGGCCACAACCTGCAGGAGCACAGCGTGGTCATGATCCGCGGCGGCCGTGTCAAGGACCTTCCGGGTACCCGTTATCACATCATCCGCGGCACGCTGGATACCGCCGGCGTGGCGAACCGCCGCAAGGCGCGTTCCAAGTACGGAGCGAAGAAACCGAAGGCGGGCAAGTAAGGCGGAAGAGCAAATAAAGTAAGAAGCATTGCAGTGTAGCAAGTACGGTATTCCGGATTCCCTTTTTCGGCTGTGGGATATAAGGATTACGTCCGTGCGAACACATACAGTATGTGAGTACCTGTGATGAAATCTTGATGATTTAGGAGGGAAGTAACGTGCCACGTAAAGGACATACTCAGAAGAGAGAGGTCTTAGCAGATCCGATTTACAACAGCAGACTGGTCACAAAGCTGATCAATCAGATTATGCTGGACGGCAAGAAGGGCGTTGCGCAGAAGATTGTCTACGGCGCATTCGCTCAGGTGGAAGAAAAGACGGGCAAGCCGGCGGTCGACGCGTTCGAGGAAGCGATGAACAACATCATGCCGCAGCTTGAAGTCAAGGCGAGACGAATCGGCGGCGCGACCTATCAGGTTCCGGTCGAGGTTCGTCCGGAGAGAAGACAGGCGCTCGGCCTTCGCTGGCTGACCGACTTCTCGCGCAAGAGGTCCGAGAAGAGAATGGAGGACCGCCTCGCCAACGAGATTATGGACGCCATCAACAACACGGGCGCGTCCGTGAAGAGAAAAGAAGAAATGCACAGAATGGCAGAAGCCAACAAGGCCTTCTCCCATTACAGATTCTGATAGGAAGGAGATTCAATGGCTGCTTCTGGAAGAGAGTATCCTCTTGAGAGGACCAGAAATATCGGTATCATGGCTCATATCGATGCCGGCAAGACGACACTGACCGAGCGGATTCTTTACTACACCGGCGTCAACTACAAGATCGGCGAGACTCATGACGGTACCGCTACCATGGACTGGATGGTCGAGGAGCAGGAGCGCGGCATCACGATCACGTCCGCTGCCACCACGTGCCACTGGACTCTGGAAAAAGAAACCAAGCCCGCGCCGGGCGCGCTGGAGCACCGCATCAACATCATCGATACGCCGGGGCATGTCGACTTCACGGTTGAGGTCGAGCGTTCGCTCCGTGTGCTGGATGGCGCGGTCGGTGTCTTCGCGGCCAAGGGCGGTGTCGAGCCGCAGTCGGAGAATGTCTGGCATCAGGCGGATAAGTACAATGTTCCGCGTATGGCTTTCGTCAACAAGATGGACGTCGTCGGCGCTGACTTCTACGGCTGCGTCGAACAGATCAAGACCCGTCTGGGCAAGAACCCGGTCTGCATTCAGCTCCCGATCGGCAAGGAAGACACCTTCCAGGGTATTGTCGACCTGATGGAGATGAAGGCGTACCTCTATGAGGACGAGAAGGGTACAAAGATCGAGGTCACGGATATCCCGGACGACATGAAGGATCAGTGCGAGGAGTGGCACACCAAGATGGTGGAGCAGCTCTGTGACCTTGATGAGGATCTGATGATGCAGTACCTGGACGGCGAAGAGCCGTCTCAGGAGGATCTGAAGAAGGTGCTCCGCAAGGGCTGCTGCGAAGGTACGGCCATCCCGGTGACCTGCGGCACGGCATACCGCAACAAGGGCATCCAGAAGATGCTCGACGCGGTGATCGAGTATATGCCGAGCCCGCTGGATATCCCGCCGGTCGAAGGCACGACGCCGGATGGCGAGCCGGATCACCGCGATTCCTCCGATGAGGAGCCGTTCTCGGCGCTGGCGTTCAAGATCATGACGGATCCGTTCGTCGGGAAGCTGGCGTACTTCAGAGTTTACTCCGGTACGCTCAATTCCGGTTCCTACGTCTACAACTCCTCGAAGCAGAAGAAGGAGCGTGTCGCGCGTATCCTTCAGATGCACGCCAACAAGCGGATGGAGCTGGACAAGGTGTATTCCGGCGATATCGCGGCGGCCATCGGTCTCAAGTTCACCGGTACGGGCGACACGCTCTGCGATGAGCAGCACCCGATCATTCTGGAGTCCATGGAGTTCCCGGAGCCGGTCATCGAGCTGGCGATCGAGCCGAAGACCAAGGCTGGCCAGGAAAAGCTGGGCGTCGCGCTGAGCAAGCTGGCCGAGGAGGATCCGACCTTCAAGCAGCACACGGATCCGGAGACCGGCCAGACCATCATCGCCGGCATGGGCGAGCTGCATCTGGAAATCATCGTCGACCGTCTGCTCCGCGAGTTCCATGTGGAGGCGAACGTCGGCGCGCCGCAGGTTTCCTACAAGGAGACATTCGGCCACGAGGTGCAGCAGGAGTACAAGTACGCGAAGCAGTCCGGCGGCCACGGCCAGTACGGTCACTGCAAGTGCATCTTCACTCCGATGGATCCGAACGGCGAGAACCTCTACGAGTTCGAGAGCACGGTCGTCGGCGGCGCGATCCCGAAGGAATACATCCCGGCGATCGACGACGGTATTCAGGAAGCGATGAAGTCCGGTACGCTGGGCGGCTATCCGGTTGTCGGCATCCACGCGAACGTCTACGACGGTTCGTATCACGAGGTCGACTCCTCCGAGATGGCGTTCCATGTCGCGGGATCGATGTGCTTCAAGGAAGCGATGGCCAAGGCGGATCCGATCCTTCTCGAGCCGATCATGAAGGTCGAGGTCACGATGCCCGAGGAATACATGGGCGATGTCATCGGCGACATCAACTCCCGCCGCGGACGCATCGAGAGCATGGAGGATATCGGCGGAGGCAAGCAGGTCAACGGCTTCGTCCCGCTTTCCGAGATGTTCGGCTACGCGACGGATCTTCGTTCCCGCACGCAGGGCCGCGGCAACTATTCGATGTTCTTCGAGCGTTATGAGCCGGTCCCGAAGAACGTGGCCGCGAAGATTCTCAACAGCAAGGAGAACTGACAGCCGGCAGTGATGCCGGGAGGAGGCGGCCGCCGGGTGCATGTCACGGGACATGCATGCCGCGGCGGCGCGCTTCCTGAATTTGCTTGCAAATGAGCGGGCTTTGAAATATAATACAAGATAGTGAACCTTAGAAAACAGAAAGGTTATTCTGCCTGTTTTAAGTATTCATCAAGGAGGAATTTCTAAAATGGGAAAGCAGCATTTTGAGAGAACCAAGCCGCATGTCAACATCGGTACGATCGGCCACGTCGATCACGGCAAGACAACCCTGACCGCAGCCATCACAGAAGTTCTCGCAAGGAGAGTTCCGTGCCCGGGTAACCAGTTCGTCGAATTCGGTAATATCGATAAGGCTCCGGAAGAGAGAGAGCGTGGTATTACGATCAATACAGCACACGTTGAGTATGAGACCGAGAAGAGACATTACGCACATGTCGACTGCCCGGGGCATGCTGACTACGTCAAGAACATGATCACCGGTGCGGCTCAGATGGACGGCGCGATCCTCGTCGTCGCGGCTACCGACGGTGTTATGGCCCAGACAAAGGAGCACGTCCTTCTGGCCCGTCAGGTCGGTGTGCCGAGAATGGTCGTCTTCCTTAACAAGTGCGATATGGTCGACGATGACGAGCTCCTTGAGCTGGTCGAGATGGAAGTCACCGAGCTTCTGACCGAGTATGATTTCGAGGAGGATACCCCGATCATCCGCGGCTCCGCTCTTCAGGCTCTGAACGATCCGGACGGCAAGTGGGGCGATGCCATCATGAAGCTGATGGACGCTGTCGATACCTGGATCCCTGAACCGGTCCGTGACAACGACAAGCCGTTCCTGATGCCGGTTGAGGACGTCTTCACGATCTCCGGCCGTGGTACGGTTGCGACCGGCCGTGTCGAGCGTGGTACGCTGAAGCTGAACGATCCGGTCGAGATCCTCGGCGTCAAGGATGCGAAGTCCACTTCCGTTGCGACTGGCATCGAGATGTTCCACAAGATCCTTGACTTCGCTGAGGCGGGCGACAACATCGGTATCCTTCTTCGTGGTATCGACCGTACGGGCATTGTCCGTGGCCAGGTCGTCGCAAAGCCGGGTACGGTTACCTGCCATCACAAGTTCACCGCTCAGGTGTACGTTCTGACGAAGGATGAAGGCGGCCGTCATACCCCGTTCTTCAACAACTATCGTCCGCAGTTCTACTTCAGAACAACGGATGTCACGGGTGTGATCTCTCTTCCGGAAGGAACCGAGATGTGCATGCCGGGCGATAACGTCGAGATGACGATCGAGCTGATTCATCCGATCGCGATGGAGCAGGGTCTTACCTTCGCGATCCGTGAAGGCGGCCGTACGGTTGGTTCGGGCCGTGTCGCTACGATCATCGAGTGATTCCGGACCGGATTTGAATTCGGACCTCCCGCGGACAGACTTCTGTCTGCGGGAGGCTTTTTGAGTATACGTTCAAAAAAGCGGTTGAGAACCGGTCCCGGGCCTGAGAGGGGAAGACATGCTTTTTCTGAATTGACATCGGCGGTTTTTCCGGACTATAATCTTCTGTGCTCAGAACTGAATATCAAGGAAGAGATAAGGGGAATCAGGTGCAATTCCTGAACGGTCCCGCCACTGTGAACAAAGCTTCGGCTTTTAAGTCAGAATGCCTCCTCTTTCTAGAAACTGCGACGACAGGATGGATGAGGGAAAGGATTTCATTTCCTTCTTTTATTGTGCTTCGCTGTGATTAACGGCGAAGCTTTTTTGACGTTACGGGTGCAGGCCGGACATTCATTCTCCTGAGCGGTCACTATTGTTTATTGCTATATAGGAGAAAGGGAATCGATGAAGAAAAAATGGCTGAGTTTTCTGATGGCTGTTCTGACCGGCATGACGCTTGCGGGTACGCCTGCATTTGCCTCTTCAGACGCGGCTTCCGCTGAAGAGACCGCTGCATCCGGTGCTTCCGTTACGATCGGAGAGACCTGGATGGTGGACAGCATTGATCCGACCAACAACGGCGATCCGTGGTCGCTGACGTCTGCGGGAATTTCGGAGACGCTGTACAGGCAGGATAAGGACGGCAATCTCGTCTCGCATCTGGCGGAGTCCGTCAAGCAGAATGACGATCTGAACTGGACGCTGAAACTGAAGGACGGTATGAAATTCTCCGACGGTTCTGCGGTCGACGCGCAGGCGGTTGCGGACTGCATCAACGATATTATGGCCGGAAACGCGATGGCGACGGCCTCGGCTGGTGTCATCAAAGCGTCGGCTGAGGACGGGACGACGGTCAGACTCACCACTGAGCGTGAGACGACGGTGATGGAATCCGTTCTTTGCGAGTGGACGAATGTCATCTACAAGAAAACGTCAGACGGAAGCTATGTCTTCACAGGTCCTTATATGCTGAAGAAACTGGATCCGGGCGTCTCCATGGAACTCATTCCGAACCCGTATTACGATGATCAGGCCGCCGGACGACCGAACGTGACCATCAGGAAATTTGAGGATACATCGGCGATGCAGCAGGCGTTCGAGGCGGGCGAGATCGACCTTGCCTTCACGGTGACGCCGGATATGGCCGCGGCGCTGGAGGGCGAAGGCTATACAGTCAAAACGATGAATGCCGGCTATCAGTACTTCTCGATTCTCAACATGCAGAAGGGGCCGCTCTCTGATCTGAAGGTCCGTAAGGCGGTCAACCTCACGTTCAACCGCAGCGATATGATCACAGCCCTTCAGGGAGGGAGGACCGCGACCGGCTTCTTCGCGACCTATTACCCGTTCGCAGGCGACGCAGAAGAGAAAACCGATACGGAAACAGCGAAAGCCGACCTCAAGGAAGCCGGTTACACGGATTCGGATGGAGACGGCATTCTCGACAAGGATGGCAAAAAGCTGTCACTGAGCCTGATCACGTATGCCTCCAGACCGGATCTGACAACGATCATGCAGCTGGCCGCGGATGAACTGCATGCTGTCGGCATCGATGTCTCCACGAAGATCGTCGAGAACATTGACGACACCCTGTCCGGAGGCGACTACGATATCGCGTTCTATGCGCAGCATACCGCTCCGACAGGTGAGCCGGCCTATGCGCTGAACCAGTTCTTCCGCACAGGCGAGGGCAAGAACCATAACGGGTACAGCAGCGCGAAGGTCGACAGTCTGCTCGATCAGATGGGGAAGCTTCCGGCCGGCAGGGAACGTAACGAACTGGCAAAGCAGGTTCAGGAGCAGGTCTTTGAAGATCTTCCGGTCGTTTACCTGATTGACCCGGAGTGGCATATTGCGGTTTCCGACGAGCTGAAAAATTATGAACCGTACTGCGGCGATTATTACGTTGTCAACGATCAGCTGGGACTTGACTGAACGATCCGGCCAGCCGGGATAAACCGGGGAGGCGGTGACGCCTTGCCGGGGAGATGACGAAAACCACCGGGCTGCTGTCCGTGCGTCCTGAGCCATACGGCTGGAGGCACCTGCGACAGCAGCCCTCTCTGATTTCATGAAAGCGGTCGTGATTCATGATCAAGAAAATATTGCAGTTTCTGTCCAAGTGGGCGGTGATCTTCTTTCTGGCTTCCGTTCTTGCCTTTGCCATGGTCCGTCTGATGCCTGTCAGTCCGGTGGAGCAGTGGCTGTCGACTTTTAACCTGCCTCATACCGATGAAAACATCGCGTATGTGACGAAGAAGATGAATCTGGACCGCCCTCTTTATCTTCAGTATCTGACCTGGATCGGGCGCTTTATCTGCGGCGACTGGGGCTGTTCTCTGAAGTCGCATCTTGATATCCGGGAGACATTTTTTCAGAAGCTGCCGTATTCCGTCAGCATCGGGATCTTCGGGATCCTGATCTCTTCCGCCGCCTCGTTTTTTATCGGATACCGGGCTGCCCTTCATGAGGGAGGCGTCTGCGACCGTTTGAGCGCGGTTCTTTCGATCCTGACGCAGTCACTTCCTTCTTTCATT
>OCTW011593254.1_pt1 | contig 17861 bp, 14 predicted proteins | sample 1539671 | NCBI WGS metagenome assembly OCTW01 (sample SAMN02144230, study PRJEB22623) | gut metagenome | biome: sheep rumen | host: Ovis aries | place: New Zealand
TAGATTATGTTTAATGTTGCAATTCTGGGATATGGTACGGTAGGCTCAGGTGTATTTAAGGTAATAAAGCAGAATGCCGAGGTACTGAAGAAATTCTCAGGTAAGGATATTAATGTCAAATACGTGCTGGATCTCAGAGATTTTCCGGGAGATCCGGTAGAAGAGGTTCTTGTCCATGACATTAACGCAATCCTTGAGGATAAGGATGTTAAGTGCGTTGTCGAGGTTATGGGCGGAGTTGAACCTGCAAATACATTTGTCAGAAAGGCCATAGAGAGTGGCAAGTCTGTATGTACTTCAAATAAGGAGCTTGTTGCGAAGCACGGTGCAGAGATACTTGCACTCGCAAAGAAAAACAACGTTTCCTTCTTGTTTGAAGCATCTGTCGGCGGCGGTATCCCGGTAATCAGAGCGATCAACGAATCGCTTACTGCTGACAACTTTGACAGCATCGCTGGTATACTTAATGGTACGACCAATTACATACTGACCAAGATGAGAAATGAAGGCCTTGCATTTGATGTGGTTCTGAAGACTGCTCAGGAGAAGGGTTATGCCGAGAGAAATCCAGAAGCTGACGTAGAGGGTTATGATGCCTGCCGTAAGATTGCGATTCTTTCATCACTTATCTGCGGTAAGCAGGTTGATTATGAGGATATTTCAACAGAGGGTATCAGCCACATCACAAAGGAAGATATTGATTATTCAATAAAGGTCGGCATGCCGATCAAGCTTCTCGGACTTATGAAGAAGGACGGCGGCGAGGTTTATTCGATGGTTGCTCCGTTTATGCTCGGTGAGGAGCACAGTCTGAGAGATGTTAACGGCGTTTATAACGCAATCACACTTCACGGAGATATGCTTGGAAACGTTATGCTCTACGGTAAGGGCGCAGGAAGTCTTCCGACAGCCAGTGCAGTGGTTTCCGATGTGGTTGAGATAGCTAAGAATAACAGTGAAAATATAGATATCGTCTGGGACAGCGAGAAGGTAAAGCTTGGAGATGCAAGTGCATTTAAGGCAAGATATTTCGTAAGACTTGCTGCGGCTGATGCAGAGGATAAAGTTAAGGAGCTTTTCGGTGAGGTTTCCTTTGTTGAAGCGCTTTCCGGCGAGACTGTATTTGTTACTGCAAAGGAGTATTCGGAGGCTGAACTTACGGAGGCTCTTAAAGATTTCAGCATAATTACAAAGATTCGTGTTGCTGAATAGATAAAATAATGATATTATTAGCGATCATCATGCGGAGCGGTTCGGCTGATCCGCAGAGGATGCGCTGATTACATAATAATCGTCATCGGATCAGGTGCTTACGCTCAGGCCGGATGACATATAACACATACGGAGGCATACACTATGTTAGTGGTAAAGAAATTTGGCGGCACATCGGTTGCCAACAAAGAGAGGATCTATAATGTGGCCAACAGATGTATTGAAGAGTACAAGAAGGGCAACGATGTCGTTGTTGTTCTTTCGGCTATGGGTAAATACACTGATGAGCTGATCACAATGGCGAAGGATATCAACGATAATCCACCGAAACGTGAGATGGACATGCTTTTCACCATCGGTGAGCAGATGTCTGTTGCACTCATGGCTATGGCTATGAACAAGCTTGGAGTTCCGGCTATCTCGCTCAACGCATTCCAGGTTGCTATGCACACAACTTCTGTTTACGGAAATGCAAGACTTAAGAGAATCGATGCTGAGAGGATCAGAAACGAGCTTGAGCAGAGGAAGATAGTTATTATCACCGGTTTCCAGGGCGTTAACAAATATGACGATTATACCACACTCGGAAGAGGCGGTTCCGATACAACGGCAGTTGCACTTGCAGCAGCGCTTCATGCTGATAAATGCGAGATTTACACAGATGTTGACGGTGTTTACACTGCTGACCCACGTAAGGTTAAGAATGCCAGAAAGCTCGATACAGTAACCTACGATGAGATGCTCGAGCTTGCAACACTTGGCGCAGGCGTTCTGCATAACAGATCGGTTGAGCTTGCTAAGAAATTCGGAGTTCAGCTTGTAGTTCGTTCAAGCTTAAATAATAATGAAGGTACCGTTGTTAAGGAGGATACTAAGATGGAAAAAATGATAGTCAGCGGTGTTGCCGCAGATACAGATGCAGCAAGAGTTGCAGTAATTGGTCTTAAGGATGAGCCGGGCGTTGCATTCAAGCTTTTCAACGCACTTGCTCAGAAGAATATAAATGTTGATATGATACTTCAGTCAGTTGGTCGTCACGGCACAAAGGATATTTCCTTCACATGCAGTATGGATGATGCTGACGAGGCTGCAAAGATCATCGAAGGATGTATGCAGTGTGAGTCCGTAGACGTTAACAAAGAGGTTTCAAAGGTTTCTATCGTTGGTGCCGGAATGCAGACAAATGCAGGCGTTGCAGCTAAGATGTTCGAGGCTCTCTATGATGCAAACATCAACATCAGAATGATCTCTACATCAGAGATCAGAGTTACAGTTCTTATCGATGCTAAGAACACAGAGAGAGCAATGAATGCTATCCATGACAAGTTTGATCTTGGTGATAAATAAACATCACATAAACATACCTCCTCGGATATAGAAAAATACAACCTCGGAGGCATGCTGATGTGTGTAATTACACACAATCATAAATTGTAAGTGGCGTAAATTATTAGGGCAGGAGGATACTCCTGCCCGATTGAGGATTATGGATTGTAGAGTTGTGAGGGTTGTAAAAACAGTGTGATTCATGACATCCTTGAGGTTATGGAAGAAAGGACGGGGTTATGAAGAGAGATGATTATATAAGCTGGGATCAGTATTTTATGGGAATTGCTATGCTCTCTGCTGAGAGAAGCAAGGATCCGAATACTCAGGTCGGAGCATGTATCGTTGCTCCGGATAACAGAATTCTTTCGGTCGGTTACAACGGAATGCCGCAGGGCTGCGAGGATGACGAGATGCCTTGGGGCAGAGAAGGCGCTGCTCTTGACAGCAAATATCTCTTCGTCTGCCACGCCGAGCTCAATGCAATCCTGAACTACAGGGGCGCAAGAAACTTTAACGGCGCCAGACTCTACGTTACTCTGTTCCCATGCAATGAATGTGCGAAAGCTATCATTCAGAGCGGCATCAAGGAGATCGTCTACGGCTCTGATAAATATCAGTCTGCCGACAGCACGGTCGCATCCAAGAGGATGTTCGATCTGACCGGTATAAAATACAGAAAGTTTGAACCTTCCGGCCGGGAGATCAAGGTTAATCTGTAGAAATCCGGCATAAAATAATTGATAGGAAAGATTCATGTACACATATGCCTCTGAAGGCGTATTCTTGCTACAACTAGGTAGCAATATGCGGAGCATATTGTTATCATGAGCATTGCGAATGATGCGGCATACGAAGTGTGCCACATACAGCACAACGTGCTGTATGCATGATTCTGTTTACAGAATCATGGCACGAGGAAGAGGTATATGTGTACATGAATCTGTTAATAGGTATAAAATCATGACGGTAACTTCTAAAAAGATTACAGTTAATATGAATAAAAGAGCCCTCACAGACTTTGTGATGAGGTCTTATTATTGCAAGCTCTCGGGCATCATGAGTATCATACTCGGGCTCGGCGGACTTGTTTTTTTGGTGTGGAATCTGATGAGTGACAATCCAACCATGAGAAATATACTTCTGTTTGGCGCGGTTGCGGTTATTTGCCTCGTGATCAATCCGATTACCCTTCTGTCGAAGGCAAAGAAGCAGCTTGCGACCAATCCTTCCTACAAGGCACCGGTTAATTATGAACTGAGACCGGAGAACCTGAAGATTTCGGTTGGTGAGGAGAGTCAGGAGCTGGAGTGGAACAACATCTACAGACTTCGTGCAAGTAAGAGTATGGTTGCGGTTTATACAAGTCCGTATCATGCATTTGTCATCCCGACGGATGAACTGGGAGACGACAGAGCAATCGTTCTTTCAAGACTTGTGCAATATACGAGAGAATATCGCCCGAGACTTTCACACAATCTGAAGCAGTATCTGGCGGATGCTAAATAACTTGTCTGCTTTACTGAATGGCGCAGCATCTGAAGCCTCGGAATAGCACGTATTGTTGCATGATGGACATTATAGAATATCTCAACAATAATGAGAAATGCCTGCTTGATAGTATATATGTTGAGTTAAATGAAAAATAGATTATAATAGCTGCGCTCGGCAGAGTAATTCGGCGTGAGCTACAGCATAGAAATATATGGTTGATAAAATGATAAAAGAGAAAGAAACATACAGCGAACAGGAAACATATGATTTTGCTTACAGCCTTGCAAAGGAGGCTCTTCCGGGACAGGTTTATTGTCTGAATGGAGACCTTGGAGTCGGAAAAACTGTATTTGCAAGGGGATTTGGAGCAGGACTCGGAATAGATGAGCCGATTGTCAGCCCAACATTTACTATTCTTAAGGAATACGATGAAGGAAGGTTGCCGCTCTATCATTTTGATGTTTACAGGATAGGTTCGTCGGATGAGATGGAAGAGGTTGGCTATTTTGACAAGCTTGACCGCGCCGATGGAGTGTGTCTCATCGAGTGGTCGGTCCTTATCGAAGATGTTATCCCTGAGGATGCGATAAATGTTGAGATAAAAAAAGAGAATTCTAAGGGATTTGATTACAGGATGATCACTGTCGGTTAAAAACATATGGTTCATTAGCTGGGTTGCGTTGAATAACTTCATAACGGATAAGATGGTTATTCACGTATATGTGCGCTTGTGAGAAGATTGTAGTTTGATGAAAAGAGGAAGATTCATGAAAATACTCGGAATAGACAGTTCAGGTATGACGGCATCTGTGGCACTGGTTGCTGATGATGGCCTGATGGCTGAATTTACGATAAATAACAAAAGAACACATTCGGAAACACTGCTTCCGATGATAGATAAGCTGATGAATATGGCTGAGGTTCAGCCTTCTGAGCTTACGGCTGTCGCTATTGCTGCGGGTCCGGGTTCCTTCACAGGGCTCAGGATAGGTGCTGCAACTGCGAAGGGGCTTGCGCTCGCACTGGATATTCCGATCGTTCCGGTTCCGACTCTTGAGGGGCTTGCCTACAATCTTGCGGGCGAGAAGAGACTTGTTGTATCCGTTATGGATGCAAGAAGGAACGAAGTTTATGCGGGCGCGTATGATGTGGAAAATAATACATCATCACAGGATTCCGTGGATGCAAATAATGCCCCTGAATCAGCGGATGCAGCTGATACGGATGTTGATGTATTACAGAATGATGTGATCAGAACGATGATACCTGAGACCGCACTCCCTGTTGCAGAGCTCTTCGACAAACTGAATGAGCTTGGAAGAGAGGTTATATTTGTCGGCGATGGCATACCGGTTATTAAGAAGAATCTTGAGGAAACAGGTTTAAATATCCCTTACAGCTTTGCTTCAGTTCAGAATGAGAGGCAGAGAGGAGCATCGATCGCTGCTCTCGGAAAGCTGTATTTTGAAGAAGGCAGGGCAATTAATTCTGATGATTTTGCACCGGAGTATCTGAGGAAATCGCAGGCAGAGAGAGTAAGAGACGAATCACAGCCGGCAGCGGAATGATAACACATATTATCGGCGGGCAGGAACATATTGTCGGTTATATTTGAGATCAGGGCGGGGCAATATGTTTTGCAAGAGGAAGATTGCAGTGGATATACTAAATCAGATCGCAGAAATAGAAAAAGAAGTTTTCAGTGATGCGTGGTCGCATGAATCAATAAGAGACAGCCTTGGATATGACTACAATCATTTCCTTGCTGTGACTATGGATGGAAAAGTGATTCGTGATGTGCAGGCTGACCAGAATATAGAGATTGCCGGATATATATTATATTCGAATCTGGATATCATAGAGTTGCAACGAATCGCAGTAAGGGAATCCTGCAGACGAAGAGGGTTTGCGGATAGGATGATGGAGATTTTTACGGATATTGTAGATAAGATTATCCTCGAAGTGAGATCTAAGAATATACCTGCGATAAGTTTATATAATAAATACGGTTTCAAAGAAATATCCGTGCGGAAAAATTATTACAACAACCCTGCAGATGATGCGATTATCATGGAACGGCATAATTGAAAGGAATCAGGAGTAATGAGAAGATTTAAAAAACTCAGTCTTATAACAGCATTTGCAGTTGCGCTTTCGCTTACCGGATGTGGCGATAAGAAGGACAGTGATAAGGACAGAACTACGGCAACCGTTACGGCAGAAGCAACTACGGACAGTTCTGAACAGAGCACCGGAGAAAGTACGATGGACAGTACTTCGGGGACTGCTGACAACACCGCGTCTACAGATAATACTGTAGATAACACGGGTGACAGCACTGCGGATAATACCACGGATAACACCGCTGAGAGTACTGCTGAAAAAACCACAGAAAAGACCACAGACAAAACAACAGAGGTCAGCTCGGATACACAGGCGCCGGCGACAACAGAGGAAGCAAAGCCGGGGGAGAAATATCTTCAGTACGCAAATATGACTGAGAAGGAGATAGTCGCTTCTCTTACACTTGAAGAGAAGGCTTCTCAGATGGTTCTTCCACAGATTCAGAGTGTTGATAATAAGGCAATGAAGAAATACTGCTACGGCGGCGTTCTGTCTAAGGTTCAGCTTCTTACCTACGATCAGTGGCAGGAGGTTGTTGATGGTTTCCAGACTGCAGCAGTTAATTCCGAGGCCGGTATTCCGTTTATTTACGGACAGGATGATGTTCATGGCGTGAATTACGCACTGAATACAGTTATATTTCCTCATAATATAGGTATGGGCGCAGCAAATGATCCTGAGCTTATGTATGAGGTCGGACTTATTACGGCCGATGAAGCAAAGCTTTGCCACATGCTCTGGAACTATTCGCCTTGCGTTGCACAGTCGGTTGATCCGAGATGGGGAAGAACCTACGAGAGCTATGGATCAAATCTGGATATAATCAAAAGCCTCAGTGTGCAGTATACCAAGGGACTTATTGATGGCGGCCTGATTGCATGTCCTAAACACTTTATTGCTGATGGAAATGTAAAATGCGGTACGGGTGAGAATTCCGATTCTTATCGACTCATTGACAGAGGAGATGCTGAGCTGACCGATGCTGAGATTGACGAGCTTCTTTCGGCTTATCAGGAACTGATCGACGCCGGAGCACAGACTATCATGATCAGTCATTCGTCGCTTAATGGCGTGAAGATGCACGAAAACGGCGAGTATATCATGAAGCTCAAGAACGAGATGGGCTTCGAAGGCTTTATCGTTAGTGACTGGAATTCGGTTCAGAATACTTCGTCATCAAGCTACTATGATCAGATGGTTACTGCTGTAAATGCAGGTATCGATATGTTCATGGAGGTCGATACTTTCAATGATGCGAGAAGTATCATTATAAGAGCCGTAAAGAATGGTGATATTTCCGAGGAACGTGTCAATGACGCTGTGGAAAGGATCATCAGAGTTAAGAAGAATGCGGGCGTGATCGCTGATCCGTTCTGTGAAAATATGAAAACTGTAAAGACAGAGACCGGCTCGGACGAATACAGGGCTGTGGCAGAGAGATGCGTTGAGGAAAGTCTTGTACTTGTGAAGAATGAAGGAAAGCTTCTTCCTTTCAAGAAGGGCACGAAGATTTATGTGACAGGACCTGCAGCTGACAATGCGAAGGCTCAGTGCGGCGGCTGGACACTTGACTGGACAGGCAGCCCGGACAAGGATATTCCGGGAGTTACAACGATACTTGCTGGTTTTGAGCAGCTTAAGGATAAATACGGTATAGAGATAATCACTGACGAGAGTCGTGCCGGCGAGGCAGATGTTGTTCTTCTTGTTGTCGGAGAGAAATCTTACGCAGAGTGGCTCGGCGATACTGCCGATCTTCAGCTTTGCGGCGCACTCGGACTTGAAGGCAACTTCAGTGCGATAGAAGAAGCAAAGTCACTTGGAAAGCCTGTAGTAGCGTGCATCGTTGCAGGAAGAAATGTTATCATTCAGGATCAGGTTGATAACTGGGATAGCGTGGTTATGTGCTATCTTCCGGGCTCAGAAGGACAGGGCGTTGCGGAGGTTCTCTGCGGCGGTGCGGATTTCAGAGGAAAGCTTCCAAGTCCGTGGTATTCTTCACTTGATCAGATTCCGGGCGGAACACCTTGGCTTGAGCAGGGCTTTGGACTTACGTATTAGTGTTCGGAACACTAATCCGGGTGAAACGTATTTTTGATAAAGATACATCAGATGATTACAGTACTTATGATTATAGATATTATGACAGGAGAAAAATAGATGCTTGATATCTGTCTTCTCGGCACGGGCGGAATGATGCCTCTGCCATACAGATTTCTCACCTCTCTTATGGTGAGATACAATGGACATACATTTATGATAGACTGCGGCGAGGCTACGCAGATCTCTGCGAGACTGCAGGGATGGAGCTTTAAGGATATTGACGTTCTCATGATCACGCATTTTCATGCGGATCATATCAGTGGACTTCCGGGGCTCCTTCTCGCCATGGGCAATTCGGACAGAACAGAACCATTGACGATCATCGGACCAAAGAATATAAAGAAGGTTGTTGATTCACTCCGCATCATTGCACCGGAGCTTCCGTTCCACGTGAATTGTGTGGAGATAGAAGGCTCTGAGCAGAACTTCAATATGTTCGGGCTCAGGCTGAAGGCCTTTAAGGTGAACCATAACATACTCTGCTATGGCTACAGCATGGAGCTTGACAGAAAAGGCCGTTTCAATGCCGATGCTGCAAAAGAGCTTAACATACCTCTTCAGTATTGGAAGGTTCTTCAGAGCGGCGAGGATGTAACAGTCGACGGAAAAGTATTTACAAGCAATATGGTTATGGGCGAGGACAGAAAGGGACTTAAGGTGACCTACTGCACCGATACCAGACCGACCGAAATGATAGCTGAGGTTGCTAAGGGTTCTGACCTCTTCATCTGCGAGGGTATGTATGGCGAGCAGGATGAGGAGAGCATGGAGAAGGCAAGATTGAAGAAGCATATGACTATGTACGAAGCGGCTGAGCTTGCTAAACAGGCAGGAGTTGCGGAACTCTGGCTTACGCATTTTTCTCCGTCTATTACCAAGCCGAAGATGTATCTGGATGCGGTAAGAGAGATATTTCCGAATGCTGTCATAGGAAAAGACAGAATCACGAAGGAGCTTAATTTTGAGGACTGATTGTAATGACAGGTATAAAGAAAAAACTCTTTATCATTATAATGCTCTGCTTATCTTCATGTATATGTCTTGCAGGATGCGGGAAGAAGAATAGTGATTCGGACGGCGATTCAAAAAATGGCAGTTCTTCCGGAGATAAGAATGGCGCAATCCTTAAAAGTCCGGATGATGTAAAGCTTATTTCTGATGAAGAAGGCGTGAATTATACATTTATGTACGGAGATGAAGAATACAGAGCGATAGCGACGCAGGATAACTGGAAGATACTGAATTCCTACAGGATTACCAATCATGATGATATGGTGATCATCTGTGAGGCGTTGATACAAGTCATGCCAATCCACGGCAAGGATATGGTGTCCTACAGGACAGCGGAGGATATGGCCTACGAATGGGAGCAGCATAATCTTGCATACCTTCTTCTGCCGGAGGATAGCCAGTGGAAGGAACATGTCAGAGATGTTGACCTTAATCCGGAGGATCAGGGTAAGAATCTGGAACAGTTATATGAGGATAGAACCGGAAAGAAGTTTGATCTGAATGATCTTTCAGATCACTAAACTGCTACAGCGATTTAATACAGTGACGGCTGTGAACAAGCGACGGTGACAGCGAACAAGCGACGGTGACAGCGAACAGGCAGAGGTGATAACAAACTGCAGTGATACGGATCGTGCAGTTGAGTATATCGCGTGCAATATAATAAATATGAAATGGGTTGTATGATATGGAAGATGTTGTAATACTCGGAATTGAATCATCATGTGATGAAACGGCAGCGGCTGTTGTTGTGAACGGAAGGGATGTGCGCTCAAATGTTATTTATTCCCAGGTTCCTCTTCACACCCTCTACGGCGGAGTCGTTCCGGAGATAGCTTCAAGGAAGCATATTGAGAAGGTTAATCAGGTTATCAGAAAGGCTCTTTCGGATGCCGGAATGACCTGGGAGGATCTGACCGCAATAGCGGTAACTTACGGTCCGGGACTCGTGGGACCGCTTCTTGTCGGCGTCGGAGCTGCCAAGGCTATCAGCTATGCGAAGAATATACCTCTCGTCGGTGTTCATCATATTGAGGGACATATTTCCGCAAATTATATTGAAAATAAAGATTTAGAACCGCCTTTCATGTGCCTCGTTGCATCGGGCGGACATTCACATATTGTAAAATGCACCGATTACGGAAAATATGAGATAATCGGCAGGACCAGAGATGATGCGGCAGGGGAGGCCTTCGATAAGGTTGCACGTGCCATCGGACTCGGTTATCCGGGAGGTCCTAAGGTTGATAAGCTTGCGAAGGAAGGTAATCCTGATGCAATCGAATTCCCAAAGTCACATTTTGCGGATTCTCCTTATGATTTCTCCTTCAGCGGTATCAAGTCGGCTGTACTGAATTACCTCAACAGCTGTGATATGAAGGGAATAGAGGTAAATAAGGCTGATGTTGCAGCTTCCTTCCAGAAGGCTGTGATAGAAGTACTTACGGAAAATGCGGTTAAAGCTGCAGTGGATTTTGGTTGTGAGAGGCTTGCTCTTGCAGGAGGCGTTGCGGCAAACAGCAGTCTCAGAGAGCATATGAGAAGTGAGGCTGAGAAGGCGGGGCTTAAGTTTTATAATCCGTCGCTTATTTTCTGCACCGACAATGCGGCAATGATCGGAGTTGCAGGATATTATGATTATATGCGCGGGATCCGCGATGATTACAGTCTCAATGCAGTGCCGAATCTGAAGATCGGATGCAGATAATTACACTCTAGTGAGGGGAAAATATGGTTTCAGCGATAGTTCTTGCGGCAGGCAGCGGAAGCCGCATGAAAAGTGATAAAGCAAAACAGTTTATGGAACTGGAGGGCAGACCGCTCATCTACTATGCGCTTAAGGTATTTGAAGCAAGTATAGTTGATGAGATAGTTCTTGTGACCAGACAGCAGGATATAAATACGATGCGCGAAGATGTCGTAAAGAAATACGGATTCACTAAGGTTAAGCGTATAGTTGCAGGCGGTAAGGAACGCTACGATTCTGTTGAGAATGGGCTTAAGGCCTGCGATAAACGAAACAGCATCATAATGATCCATGACGGCGCCAGACCATTCGTGACGAATGCCATGATCCTGGCCTCTATTTCCGAGGTTAGAAGATGCAAGGCCTGTACGGTTGGCGTGCCTGTTAAGGATACCATCAAGGTTGTGGATGATGAGGGTTACGGAATCGAAACGCCTGACAGAAATACGCTCTGGCAGATCCAGACGCCGCAGACCTTCGACAGGAAGATCCTTACAGAGGCCTACAGCAGGATGCGTGCCGACCTGGCGGATATCCGGACTAACGGAGCGGGTGGCAGCAAAGGCAGTGCAGGAAGTAAAGTAAACAAGGATATCAGAGATAATAGCATCGGCAATAAGGATGTCAGGAGTGGCAATGCGGGCAAGATAAATATTACCGACGATACGATGCTTGTTGAGCATTATCTTGATATCAAGTCTAAGATTGTTGAAGGCAGCTACAATAATCTCAAGGTCACTACGCCTGAGGATATCGGTTTCGCCGAGGCGATACTGAGAAGCTGACATTCGTATTTTATTATAACTATCACAGAATACCGTTGGTGTCGGTATTTAATTATTATGATAACAGAATGTCGGTATTATGATGCCGGCAGAAAGATCATAGAAGGTAGTATATCACAGTTTGTGATATTAATTGGGGGTTAGAAAATGGTATACACAGCAATAAGCATATTTTTTATAATGCTTCTGGCTTATCTTGTTCTGAGAGCTGTCTACGGCTTCATCTGCAGAGATAGGAAGGAGCGTATCATATACCTCCGCGAGTTCAAGAGGGGCAAATGTGTCGCGGTTTATCTGATTGCAATCCCTCTATTCTTCATAGGTTATAACTATGTCCAGGAGAGCGGTACCTATGCCGTATTTGAGACTATTTCCCAAACTTTTAATTCAGTAGTAAATATGATTGCCCTCAAGTTCGAATTCATGAGTGTCGAAGCGCTCATGAAGGACAATTACTTCTATGGGGCAGCGGTAATCAGCTGCAATATCATTTGTATATTCAATGCAGCTGTATTTGTTGCGTCTCTGGCACAGCAGTATTTCTGGGAGGGTTCCTGCCACAGGCGCTTCAACATGAAGGGTGATATCAAATACATAATTGTCGGCGATAATCCGGGTAATCGAAGGATATACAATTCGATAAATGGCGGTAAGAAGATTCTTGTTGCGCCGAATTCAAACAAGTTGCGGGGCGAGCTATATATGGAAAATATCAGATCCGTTGCACTTAGTGACAGGATGGATTATCTTACAGACCAGCTGAACAGGTTTGCGAAGGATGCAAGCAGGGAAGGTTCGCAAAACAGACTGAGCATCGTGATAAATACAGAGGACGATGATGAGAATCTGAGAATCAGCGATAAGATCAGGACAGAAATAGAGAAGCTTTTCGGAGATGATCCGGACCTTTATCTGAGACTGAGAATCTATGTATTTGCCTCGCCGTTATATGAAGACATTTATTTTGAAGCGAAGACCGGAGCAGGCTGCTTCAGGATCATTGATAAATACGAAATGACTGCGATGGAGTTTGCATTTAACTATCCGCATGCACTTGATCTTGCGGACAGGATCGATACGAAAACCTCGCTGATCGATCCGGACGTCAGCATAAATACTATCTTTCTCGGCTTCGGCGATACAAACAGATACATATTCAAGCATCTCTGTATCACTGATCAGTTTATCGGTGAGGAGGGTGGAAAGCTGTGCAGTCATCCGGTGAACTATCATATATTTGATACCGGAAATATGCAGAATGATGTCGTACTCAATCATGATCTCTTCAGATATAAGAATGAATTCCTTCGCTATGATGAGGAGAAGCAGGATTATGTGCCGGTTGTTGATACAGCCGATTATTTGCCGCTTCCGGCACTTCCGTCCAGGGATGTATTTCACAGGATGAGTATCGGTAGTGTGGATTTCTATAAAGAGCTGAAACAGATTCTGACAAGTGGCAAGGTGAATATCAATCGTATGATCGTTGCGATGGGAAATGATATCGAGAATCTGGATATGGCGAGAAAACTTCTGATCAAGCTGAAGGATTGGGATAATAAGGACACAAAGGTGTTTGTATATCAGAGATACAAGGATGAGGGCAGGATGCAGAGTGGCATCACCAGTTTCGGTGATGAAAACAAGAATCTCTATGAGATGTCCGAGCTTGATGACAGTATGCTGCTTAACTTCTCAATCAACAGAAATCGTATCTACGCGCTTGAAAGAGCAAGGAAATACGGCTCGGCTGAAACAGACGAAAAGATCGTGAAAGCGGCGGACAGGAGCTGGTTTGCTGAGTGGCCGCAGTCTAAGAGAGACTCGAATATCTATGCGTCCCTTTCGGTAAGAAGCAAGCTGCTTATGATGGGACTTGATTTTGAGAAGAAAAAGGAAGGTGCGTCATACCTTTCCTATGATGAATATATGAAGTGGTATGCGGGAGATGACCTTCCGGAAATCACAGGCAATATGAAGGATGGACATGGTTCGGCAACCCGACGCGGAGCAGACTTCAAGAATTCCAGAGCCTATAACATGGCATTTCAGGAACATCTGAGATGGAATGCGTATATGATGAGCTGCGGTACGGTGCCGGCTGACAAGGAAACAATCCTGAATGAGAAGAATAGTAGTGGCAAATACACAAACGGTAACAACTATGATATGCGCCACCATGGAAACCTCACCGACTTTGACGGCCTTCGCGAATTCGCCAAAATGATTGCGGAGCGGGATGGTATTTCCGAGGAAAAGGCAGATGTCATCCTGTATGACTATCAGCTTCTTGACGACGCATGGTGGATACTTGATGAGATGGGGTATGGAATCTATGAGATCGCATGATGTATTTATAAGCTATTCCACGAAGAATAAGAACGTGGCTGATGCTGTTGTTGCCAATTTTGAGCAGCATGGCATCAAATGCTGGTATGCGCCTCGTGACATCCTTCCGGGAGAAGAGTGGGTATCCGCTATCAGAGAGGGACTTAATATAGCGACGATATTTGTTCTTATTTATACGGATGAATCGAATCAGTCAAGGCAGGTCATGAATGAGGTTGCCCTTGCTTTTAATGCGGGAAAAACTCTGATTCCGTTCCGCCTTACTGAAAGCCTGATGAATAACGAGCTTGAGTATTACCTCACCAGAGTTCATTGGCTGGATGCTGTAACCGAGACGCTGGAGATAAATATAAATAAGCTTCGCGAATATGTCGCACTTGTACTTGGCAGGACAACGGGCGAGGTGCCGGTCCTGCACAATACAGGAAATACATCGAGCCTTGGTGCGTCCGGGTCATCGCATAATACCAGAACGTCAGGATCGATCCATAATATCGGAGCAACCGCTTCATCACATAATGTCGGCGCGTCTGGCTCAGTCCATAATATCAGTTCAGCGGGAACGCTGCCGGGCGGAGAGAATAATCCTGTGCAGGCGGATGGTTCAGCATCAAAGAAAAAAGGCTCAAAAAAGAAAATCATTATTCCGGCAGCAGCGGTGGCTCTGGTGGTCGCTATTGTTGTGGGAATTTTTATATTTGGAGGAAAGGGTAAGAAGAAGTCGGGTACAGCGAATGATTTTGAAAACGGTCTCGTAGCTTATTATTCTGATGACAGGAACGGTGAGGAGACCGAGAAGGCTGAAGAGCTTTTCGGTAGGGCCGCTGATAAAGGAAAGGCTGATTCGTATTATTATCTGGGAAGGCTTTCGGAAAGAGCGTATGATTATAAATCTGCCCGCGAATATTATGAAAAAGGCGTAGAGAAGGGAAGTGCGCTTGCGAAGACCGGACTTGCCGGAATATATTTGAACGGAAAAGGCATAAGCACAGACATAGCGAAGGCTGAAAAGCTTTATAATGAAGCTTTGTCGGGGGGCGCTGAGGAAGCGAATTTCGGACTGGGCATTATTGCATGGAAGGGTATGAATGGTGATGACGACGGAGCAGAGCCGGATGCGGCAAAGGCACTGGAGTATTTTGAAAAGGCCGCTGAAACGAGTGATGACAAGGAGGCGGCTGGCTATGCCTACATCTATATGGGCGAGGTCTACAGGTTTGGAACCGGCGGCGTAGCCTCTGATATGTCCAAGGCGGAAGCTTACTATATTAAAGCCTATGAGAAATATCCTTACCTTGAGGGCGAGGCAAAGTATTTTGCAGGAATGGGCTTTGATATGGCTGACGACACGATTCATGCGGACAGATATTATACAGAGGCAAGAGAGGCTTTGGAGAAAAATGCTGCTGCAGGCGATCTGCTCTCGCTGAATTACCTCGGAAATATTTATAGATTCGGTTTTGGAGTAAAGGCAGAGGGCATAACAGCATATTCCGAATATTATAAGAAGGCAGCGGATGCGGGCAGCCTTGATGCGATGCACCGTATCGGAATGATGTACAAGAATGGTGATGGTGGGCTGACGGTCAATTACGAAGAGGCATTTGAGTGGTTAAGTCGGGCGGCGGCTCTGGGTGATGGTGCGTCTATGAAGGCAATAGGCGATCTTTATTATTCCGGGAAATATGGCCTGATGGATGACGGCGAAAGGAATTACGAGAAGGCTATTTATTATTATGAAGAAGCGACTCGGGCCGGAAATGCAGATGCCTATATAGCTCTCAGCGAAATGTATCGTTTAGGCCGTGGCTTCAACAAGGATATGGCTAAGGCAAAGGATGATCTTCTTGCTGCAGTACGCCTGGGTAGTTCGGATGCACTTTACTGGCTGGGGCTTTATTATATGGAATATGCCGATGAGAATGGTGAGGCGAAGGATCCCGATAAGGCAGCGGAACTCTTTAATCGTGCGGCGGAAGCAGGAAGCTCTGAGGCACTGAATTATCTGGGACTGATATATTATAACGGCACAGACTTTGCGACCGGTATGGATAAGGCTGAAAGGGAGGCAACTGCGGAAAAATATCTTCTTGCGTCAGTACAGGCCGGTCAGAATAAACATGCATTTGAGAATCTGGGCTTCTTATATTGGAAGAAAGCTTATTCGGCTGGTTCTGAGGAGGATAAAGAGAAGCTGTTCGCTAAAGCGCTTGTTTATTACAATAAGGCGGTTGATGCGGGCTCTGTGACGGCATATACAGCTATTGGAAGGATGTATTATTTTGGAAATATCGGGACGACTGCTGATGGTCAGGCTGATCATGAAGAAGCCGTAAAGTGGTTCCAGAGGGCTGAAGCCGGAGGAGATGGCGAGGCGATGTATTATCTGGCAACTGAGTATTTGCATGGTACAAATGCGGTGGCGCAGAATACGGATGCGGCCTGTGAGAAGGCTACGGCGGCACTGGATGCCGGATATACGGATGCGGAAGATATTCTTATAGAAATAGCAGAACGTTACTGCAATGATGATTTTCAATACAGTATCGCATCGGAATATGATAAAGCTATCAAGATATATGATAAACTTCTGGATGCCGGAATAGAGAATAGCAGGATGTATTACAGACTTGGCTGCTTCTATTATTTTGGCCAGTCTGTGGATGTAGATTATTCAAGGGCGGCCGATTACTTCGAGAAGGCTCTTGAAATCGGTTTTAATGGCAATGAACTTGGCTGGATATACGGAACACTGGCTCAGCTGTATTATAATGGAACAGAAGGGGTTGCAAAGGATATGTCTAAGGCTGCCGGCTGTGCAGAGAAGGGAGCAGATCTTGGAAATGGCAGTGCTATGATGATGCTGAGTTTCTTATATCAGGATGGATATTATTCATCAGATCAGGACAGTAACAAGAAGAAATGTATGGAGTATGAACTGAAGGGAGCGGAGGTATTCGGAAATACAGCCGGAAATGAGAGCGTATATTCTGCTGTTTTAGGAATAATCGAGGAGAACCTCGAAACCGGATACTTTGACTCGGAACTTTTCAAGACAACTATTTCTTCACTTCAGGCTGCTGGAGAGATTGGTGATAAGATTGCAGCTGATGCTATGGCGTTGCTCAAATGATGAAACTGATTGCCGGGACGAGATGATAGAAGAATTATTCACATATTATTTCATATATTATGATACAAAGGGCAGCCCCTTTTGATCCTGACATAAGATATTATGTGGGAAATAACAGGTGATATAGGGGCGGATTATGGAAATTAGTTACTATAAAACACAAAATATAACGATATTAATATAGAAGAAACGCAAGATATTCTGCTTGTCAAAACAAAGCGAAAGATTTACTGTAAATATCCCGAAAAGCACGAAAATATACGGCTTTTCGGGATAAAAAATTTTTCGAAAAAAAGCAAAAAAAACTGTTGACACTGCCATATAATTTTGTTAATATACTCATTGTCGCTGATGAAACGCGATGATTTAAAATGCCTTGGAGAGGTATCGAAGTGGTCATAACGAGGCGGTCTTGAAAACCGTTTGTCTTCACGGGCACGAGGGTTCGAATCCCTCCCTCTCCGCTAGCTTCTTTAATAGAAGCAAATGCACATTAACAACTTAACAACATGACAACCCCGAAAATTCTTTAAAGACATTTTCATTCAGAAATGAATGAGCCGATCAGTCGAAAGAC
>OCTW013395128.1_pt1 | contig 17852 bp, 14 predicted proteins | sample 1539671 | NCBI WGS metagenome assembly OCTW01 (sample SAMN02144230, study PRJEB22623) | gut metagenome | biome: sheep rumen | host: Ovis aries | place: New Zealand
AATTAAAACACGGCCGTATCACGGGCACCGTTCCGTGCTCTTTTTAGGTACAACTTTATATATTAACTATATCTAACCGTGAATAGTAACTTGATTTTCAAACTAGAAAACCTTCTGAATCATTTCCGTTTTCATCTATTTTAAGGAAGATAAAAAAAGGCATGAACCTTCTACTAGGTTCATGCAATGTATAAATCAAAGCTTTTTATGCTTTAAATGAGTTTTTAAACTGTTCAAAAATACTCTTACGGGTTGTTCCGCCCTGTAATTTCTTATACAGATCTTTTTCGGCTTTTGTTAACTTAGTTGGAATCTTCACATTGACAGTGACATATTCATCACCATAAGTATTGCCACGTAAAGATTTCACACCTTTGCCACGTAATCGTAAAGTTGTGCCTGGCTGCGTTCCTTCAGGGATACTCATTTCAACATCACCGTAAACGGTTGGCACTTCCACCTTGCAGCCCAATGTTGCATCAACTGCCGAAACTGGAATTTCGATGTGGATATCATTGCCCTGACGAACAAAGTGTTTATGTGGACGCACATAAATTTCCACATATAAGTCGCCATTAGGACCACCATTGATGCCACGGCCGCCTTTGCCCTGAACACGTAACTGCTGATGGGTATTGATCCCCGCAGGAATATTTAATTCAACAGTGACATTCTTGTTCTTGTAACCCTTGCCGCGACATTCTGGACAAATCTTTTTGATCTTTTTCCCGGTGCCGTGACAATCTGGACATTCAGATTCCTGCACAAATGTCCCAAATGGTGAACGCTGCTGCATGCGGACACGACCGGTGCCGCCACAACGCGGACAGTTTTCAATATCATTTGGACTCGCGGCCCCGCTGCCGTTACAAGCTTTACAAGGTTCATCGTAATTAATTTTAATATCTGTTTTCTTACCACGGATGGCCTCCATGAAGTCAATATCTAACTGGACAAAACGGTCTTCGCCCTGACGTGGTCCGGTATCACGGGTACGTGATCTTCCACCGCCGCCAAAGAATGAACCGAAGATATCACCAAAGTCCATATCTTCGAAACCGCCAAAGCCGCCGAAGCCGCCGAAGCCGCCGGCTCCGCCAGCCCCTGCCGTGCCATCAAAAGCCGCATGTCCATAACGGTCGTAAGCAGCTTTCTTATTTTCATCAGAGAGGACTTCATAAGCCTCATTGACTTCCTTGAACTTTTCTTCTGCATCAGGAGATTTATTCACATCCGGATGGTATTTTTTGGCCATCTTACGATAAGCACGTTTGATCTGATCTTGCGTCGCGTTTTTATCTACGCCTAAGACTTCATAATAGTCTCTTTTTTCTGCCATGCTTACGCCCCCTTAATTCAAGTGAAATCCAAGGCCAAAGCCTTGGATGTTCACATTATTTTTCCGTATAATCAGCATCTACAACATCGTCATCATTGTTATTTGATGAGCTGTTTGTATTCGCACCAGCATTGGCTCCGGCATTAGCGCCCTGAGCATTCTGATACTGATAGCTTGCCATCTGCTGAGCCATCTGTTCTAATTCATTCATACGAGATTCAAGAGTAGCGATATCGTTAGCATCTAAGGCTTTCTTTAATTCATCTCTTAATGATTCAGCCTGTTTCTTCTGATCAGCTGAGATCTTATCGCCCTGTTCTCTTAAGGCTTTATCGATTTCATTAATCATCTGTTCAGCTTTGTTCTTCGTTTCGATATCTTTCTTCATCTTTTCATCTTCCGCTTTGTTCGCTTCTGCTTCTTTAACCATACGGTCGATTTCTTCATCACTTAAACCAGTAGAGTTCTGGATCGTAATAGACTGTTCCTTGTTAGTCTTCATATCCTTTGCTTTAACATTAACGATACCGTTAACATCGATATTGAAAGTAACCTGGATCTGAGGAACACCACGAGGTGCAGGTTCGATACCGTCTAATTTGAATAAGCCTAACTGCTTATTGTCTTTAGCCATTGAACGTTCACCCTGTAAAACGTTGATATCAACAGCTGGCTGGTTATCCGCAGCGGTAGAGAAGATCTGTGATTTTTCAGTAGGGATCGTTGTATTACGAGGGATTAAGACCGTCATAACACCACCCATTGTTTCAATACCTAATGATAATGGAGTGACATCAAGTAATAAGACATCTTTAACATCACCAGCGATGACACCACCCTGGATCGCAGCACCCATAGAAACAACTTCATCAGGGTTGACAGATTTGTTAGGTTCCTTACCTAATAATCTCTTAACAGATTCCTGAACGGCAGGAATACGTGTAGAACCACCGACTAATAAGACTTCATCAATATCGCCAGCGCTCATACCAGCATCGCTTAAAGCCTGACGTACAGGTGTTTCTGTCATCTGTACTAAGTCGCTTGTTAATTCATCAAATTTTGCTCTTGTTAAAGTCATATCTAAATGGACAGGACCATTCGCACCAGCAGAGATGAATGGTAATGAGATCTGAGTCTGCATCATACCAGATAAGTCTTTCTTAGCTTTTTCAGCGGCATCTTTCACACGCTGCATAGCCATCTTATCATTTGATAAGTCGATGCCCTGTTCTTTCTTGAATTCAGAAACCATCCAGTCCATGACTTTCTTATCGAAGTCATCGCCGCCTAAGTGGTTGTTACCAGCCGTAGCTAATACTTCGAAAGTACCATCAGCTAAGTCCAGGATAGAAACATCGAATGTCCCACCACCTAAGTCGTATACTAAGACTTTCTGTTCTTTTTCAATTTTATCAATACCGAATGCTAAAGCGGCAGCGGTAGGTTCGTTGATGATACGTTTAACATCCAAGCCAGCGATCTTACCAGCATCTTTAGTTGCCTGACGCTGTGCATCATTGAAGTAAGCAGGAACAGTAATAACTGCTTCGGTTACTTTTTCACCTAAGTAAGCTTCAGCAGTAGCCTTTAAGTTCTGTAAGATCATTGCTGAAATTTCTTCTGGTGTATATTCTTTACCATTAACTTTTGCTTTATAATCTGTACCCATATGTCTCTTGATTGAAGAAACAGTATCTGGGTTTGTGACCGCCTGACGTTTTGCTGCTTCACCAACAATGATTTCACCATTCTTGAAAGCAACAACCGAAGGTGTTGTTCTCATCCCTTCTGGGTTAGCGATAACTTTTGCTTCACCGTTTTCCATAACGGACACACATGAATTTGTTGTCCCTAAATCAATACCAATAATTTTGCTCATAGTTTATTTCCTCCTATTCACTCACTTTGACAAGTGTTGCTCTAATGACACGATCTTTTAACATATAACCTTTTTGTAATTCTTCAGTGATTTTGTTTGGTTCCATCCCATCCACTTTTTCAGTCATAATGGCCTGATGCAAGTTAGGATCGAAATCATCACCGACTTTGGCTTCAATGGCTTTCACACCATTTTTTTCTAAGATATTCATGAGCTGGTCATGAATCATCTGATATCCTTTAAGGAAATTCTTCAGACTTTCATCATTGGCTTCAGAAGCTAATGAACGTTCGAAGTTGTCCACTACCGGTAACAGATCTTCAATAAAGTTTTGCATCATAAATTTCTTTGTGTTATCGAATTCCTTTGTCAAACGTTTCTGGGTATTCTGCATATCCGCAAAGACTTTATAGTATTCTGTCTTCCATTTGTTGGCTTCTTCTTTCAGGTCTGCAATTTCCTGATCTTGATCTGCTTTTTTCTCTTCTTGTGGTTTTTCTTCTTTTTCTGGAGAAGCTTCAGGCTGCTTAGTCTCTTCTTTTACATCTTTTGTTTCTTCCTGAACTTCATCATTTTTCTTTTCTTCTGCCATATTTTCACCTCTCATCATTTTCTTCGTCGCCGTATTCATCCTGAATCAGCTTTTCAATATTGTCACTTACGTACTCTACTAAGGATACGACCTTCTCGTAAGGCATACGGGTTGGCCCGATCACCGAAATAGAGCCTTTAGATTCCTTACCAGTATCAAACGATGCTGATATAACGGAAACATCATCCATATCTTCGAATGGTGTTTCACTGCCAATTCTCACGGTGACACCATCTTCGCTATCACTCGATGGCTCAAGCATCTTCCAGCGAGATGAATTTTCAAAAGCTGTCACCAGCTTACGAAGTTTATTGACATCATTGTATTCTGGCTGATAAAGTATATTATCTTTACCAGAGAAGTACACATTCTGTTTGGCAAACTTCATAAAAGCTTCCAGGAAGGCATTAAAGAGCACTTCATGTTCTTTTACCTTAACATTAAGAATAGGCTTGACATCATTTTCCAGTTTTTCAACGACATCATCAATCGGGGTGCCCGTCATTGTATCGTTGATCACACCAACACAAGCATTGAGGTCATCCATCATCGCTTCATCCTTAATCTGGAAAGTACGATTTTCGACATGTCCTTTATCGGTCACGATAATGGCAGTGGCACTATGGGCGCCTAGCGGCACTAATGTAATGTTTTGAAAACGTTCAAAGCTCGCATTGTTGCCTAAGGCTACCGTTGTCAAATTCGTTAACTGAGAAATCATTTCGCAGCACTGCTCAATAATTTCGCTTAACGATCGGTTGGTGTTCGCAAACAATGTAGAGACCTGATTTTTGACTTCGTCATCTACATTCGGCTGTAGTAATGTCTCGACATAGAAATGATAGCCTTTCTTGCTTGGCACACGCCCGCTTGAGGTATGCGTCTTATCAAGAAAGCCCTGTTTTTCCAAGGTGCTCATTTCATTACGAATCGTTGCACTTGAATAAGGAAGCTTGTATTTCGTCATCAACAGTTTACTGCCGACCGGTTCACCCGTCTGGATATACTCTTCGACGATGTATTTAAAAATCAGTAATTGTCGGGCTGTAAGCATATCGATTCCTCCTTTAGCACTCTTCTTCTTCAATTGCTAACTCCATTATACACACATTTTTAGCAGTGTCAATAATTAAGTGCTAAACTTTAACTCTTTTTCTTTTCGTTTCACGAAAAGAAAAAAATACCCGTAAAAACAGGTATTAATCGAGAAAGTCGATCAGAATGCTGTTGAGATAGCGCAGTGACTTCGGGGTTGTTTTTAAATGATTATCATCAATCACTAAATTGCCTAAAGAGAGATGTTTCTTTAACGGCTCCTGATAGACCTCCTGTACGCGTTTGCCATAACGCCGGGTGAACTCCGTCAAATCTAAACCTTCCACTAAACGCAGTGACATCATCAGATGATTGAACATCGTATCTTCTTTACTCAGTTTTGTGACATGGGTAATATCTTCGCCATGAAGGTATTTCAGTAAAGCGCGGCTATGATCAATCATGCAGTCATCAATCTTACTGCTCGCCCCCGCGCCAATGCCATAATAGTTATCATAATGCCAGTACACTTTATTATGCATGGATTCATGGTTTCCTAAAGCATAGTTAGAGACTTCATACTGATGATAGCCAAGCAGCTCTAAATGATGATGTATCTGTGTCTCCATCGCATCATCAAGATCTTCATCAATGCCTTGATAGGACGTATGACTTAATTTCGTCCCCGCTTCAAGAATCAGATCATAATAAGAAAGATGCGTAATTGGTAAGGTATCGATGACCGCTAAATCTTTTTTCAGATCAGCGAGCGTCTGTCCTGGTAAGCCATACATCATATCAATCGATAATGAAGGGATATAATCTTGGGCCATCTTTAAAACATCAATCACCATCTGTTGATGATGATGACGTTCAATCGCCTTAATTAAATGAGGCTGAAAACTCTGCACGCCAAGAGAAAGACGATTAACCCCATAGCGAGCAAGCAGCTGCAGTTTCTCTAACGTGACGGATTCAGGATTAGCTTCCATCGTATATTCTAACGTATGCGCATCACAAAATGGCGCTAAAATGTGCATTAAACGCGCTAACTGCGCTAAAGATAAGCTCGAAGGCGTCCCGCCGCCAATATAAATTGTCGTCATCGTCCCTTTTATCGTTTGCGCCTCTTTTTCTAACGCCGTCAAATAATCATCGACCATCTTCTCATTATAAAAAACTTTACAAAAATCACAGTAACTGCAGATGCTGTCACAAAACGGAATATGGACATATAAAGCGCTAGTCGTTTTCAACATGATACTCCTTCGCTAGGCCGCCTAATGAGGTTTCTTTATAGGCATCATTTAAATCTTTACCGGTTGCTTTTAAAACCCGCACCGCCTGATCAAAAGAAATCTTATTCTTTCTTAAATAGCCCAGCTCTCCCGCTAACAAGCCGGCATCCATCGCGCGCAGGGCTGCATAAGCATTACGTTCAATGCAAGGGATCTGCACATAACCGCCCACCGGATCACAGGTCAGGCCAAAATTATGTTCTAAGCCCATTTCAGCTGCATAGGCAATCAAATTGTTATTGAGTTCATGTATCCAGGCGACCATTGCTGAAGCCATCGCACAAGCCGTACCGATTTCTGCCTGGCAGCCGCCATCCGCGCCGGAAATAGTCGCATTATATTTAACACAGTTGCCGAAAAGGCCGCCGATCGCTAACGCTTCAACAAGATCCTGCTTGCTCATATGCAAGTTATGATAAGCATGATAAAGAACTGCTGGAACAACCCCGCTTGCTCCGCATGTTGGCGCGGTGACAATGCGATGACCATCCGCATTTTCTTCCGCAACTGCATAAGCATAAGAGGCAATCATCAGACGGGAGCGACGCATTGGCGTATGGATATTCAATGCCTGATGATACATGTCATTGGCCACTTTCTTCATCTTTAATCGTCCCTGAATAACCCCTTCTGCTTTTAATCCAGCATCCACGCTCGCTAACATTGTCTCTAAAATCATCATCAGATACTCTTCAATATCATCTTCTTCATAACGTTTAACATAATCATAAAGCGATAAAGCATTATGTTCACAGAAAGTGAGAATCTCTTCCATACTGTTATGCGGGTAATATTCTTTAAGACCGCGTTCAAATTCTCCTTTAAAAAGGATGGCACCCCCGCCAATCGAATACGCTTCAATACTGTTAAGCAGTTTGTCATCCTGATACACATTAACAATCATGCCATTGGGATGATAGGGCAAACGATCCGCATTAAAGGTAAAGGTGCAAGGCCTCGGGGCAAAGGTATCACGCATGACTTTGTCAGTAAGATGCCCTTTCCCCGTTAAGGCTAATGACCCATGTAAAGCGACTTCAAAACGTGTCGCTTCGGGATATTCTTTACGAATACGCTTAGCAATTTTCTGTGGTCCTAGCGTATGTGATGAGGATGGACCAATCCCCACTTTATATAATTCTTTCAATGAATGCATAGCATCACCCCATATGTAATAAAAATAATTCTAAGCCGCGCTGTTTATCAATCAAACCCGTTTTGATTTTCACGTCTAACTGTGAGAGTTCATTGAGTTTGGCAAGAAGCTCATTGATTTCAAACTTCTCACCATTTTTCCGAATAGGATAAATGGCACGCGGATTAATGCCGGTCATCTTGGCAATTTCACGATCGTTATAACCTTTACGAGACAGTAATTTGACTTCATAAAGATGACGCAGCGACGTCGCAATTAAAGCGATCAAAGCAATCGGTTCATGATTAGTGACCATCAGGTCCTTATAAATGCCCATTGTCTTGGCCATATCATGGGCTAAGATGGCATTAGTTAAGGCAAAAACATTTTCTTCTAATGGCGCCGCTACTAAGGCATCGACATCTTCCATGCGAATATGCTGTGTGTATAATGTCAACTTTTCAACCTGATGAGAAATTTCAAACAGATTATCGCCTGTCCGGCTTAATAAGAGATTGAGGGCATCATTATCAATTTTAGAGCCTTTTTGCATAATCATTTCCCGCGTTACTTTATAAACGGAATGACTATCCATCTTTTCCATTTGAAATACCTGGGCATGTTTACGTAAACTTTTCATGACTTTCCGACGTTCATCAAAAGTACCTTCGTGAAAGATGACAAGAATACTAGTTGGATTATCCTGTTCAATATAATCCATAAAAGCTTTTAAGTCCTGTTCACTGACCTCTTTTTGTTTACTCGAGGTGAGAAACAGCGGATGAGTAATAACAACCATTTTATAATCCGTTAAAAACGGTAAGGTTCTTAAATCCTCTAGAATCATACTCATACTATTTTCACTTGGATCATAGACACTATAGTTCATGTCATCGGTTGAGCAGTGATAACGCTCTTTGAGCTCTTTGAGCTTATCATCCATTAATAAACGTTCATCACCATAGATCACAAAATTCATCTGGCCACCTCCATTAAAAGTATTCTATCACAATTATCGACTTTCTCAATTCTTTAATGTGAGCTTGAAAACCCACAGGGCATTCATCGTATAAGGTTCACTATCTAAGCCATAGACATCCTCTAAATGATAAGTACTCTGCAGACGATCAGCATCATTCCCCTTTAAACTAACCATTAACTCATGGGGTGAAATCGTAATAATGTAAAGGTGAGGAATGCGGGCCGTAAAAAAGGCTTGTGATAAAGCGCTCGATAACGGTTTATCAATCAAATTGACAACCGCACTAGCGAAATGATGACGACTGATGACAATGCCAATGCGGGCATCAACACGGCCATATAAGAACTTCTTATGCGTCAGCTGATGCTTTTGAGCATAGTCTTTCATATCCCGATACATCGCTTCATTTTCATTGAGGGCGATGACCTCCTGTGACAAAGCCATATTAAGCAAAAAACCACATCCTATTGTTAATATCTGATCGTCTTCATCAAGCAGACTGATCATCAGATCAAGGAGGTGTCCCAAGGTTTCCTGATTGGTATAAATATAGTTTAACGGAGAGATCTGATAGGTTTTTCCCTGATAGAAAAACGGATAATGCGCATCGCCATAAATACATGTATAGGTCATGATTCCCATCCGCTTATGCATTTGGTAAAGACTGTTGATGGATGTTTTCTTTAATTCGATCACTAGCTGGGGATCAATACCATGATGACCGCAATCAATAAAGACAATAATCGCTTCACCAATCACTTTAAACATCACCGTTTCAACTGTCTTGATCATATAGTTATTGAGAATCTTTTCGATCATCACGATAGCCGTATTCATTTTTCCATCATTAAGGACACAAGAACGCATAAAACTGCAGCTTTGTTTGTGATGATCACCAATATAGTATTCCTGATCAAAAGAAACCGGAGCTTTGAGATACTTCTTATAATGGGTCAATGTATGCACTGGCAGCAGTTCATGCACCACTTCATCACCATAGGCAAATGAAGAATATTTCATAATAGAGCGCTGCGCTTCATGACGTTTCAGACGTAATGAGGCTTCATAATCCATATACTGCAGCTGGCAGCGATCACATAAATCACATTGGTAACAGGCTGGGGTCATACGATCAGGGCTGGCCTGAAGAACTTTTGAAACAATCGCATAAATACGGCTGCGACTTTCTTTCATAATACTGATTTCGACTCTTTCACCCGGTAAAACATTTTTTAAATAACACATTTTACGAAAGACATGGGTATAAGCCTGACCACGATGGTTAATCGCTTCAACCTCTACTTCCACATTTCGCGCTAAGAAGCGTTTCATATAGAGACGATGCGTCACAAACATGCCAAAGTAAAACATTTTGGCGGACCAATCTAAGATAAACAAAACCATCACAATACTCGCTAAAGGACCGTAGACGTTAGAGAAATTCGCTCTTTGTAAATAGAAGTCTAAAAAACTCATCAGTAAGTATTCGCCGATTGTAGCAACTAAAGCGCCCCTAAAAGCTTCTCGAAAAAAGATATGGGCACGAGGAATCATCCGGTAAAGAAGCGTAAAAAACAAGGTCACCATCATAAATAAGAGGAAAGCCCGGAAGATCATAATACCATAAAAGACATGAAAAATGCGGGCAATCGGACCAATCGCTAAAACGATAATCAGACTGATCGCTGAAAGCAGAATGAAGATGGTAATGCGAATGGTGTAAAGATAATAGTGAAAAACACCTTCTTTGGTCAGTTCATCCAATGGGAAAAGTTTCTTGGTCATGGTATAAATCGCCCCAATTCCACGGGAGACGGCATACACCGAGAAAGCTAAAATCATGATCGTCGACAAACTGATCGTTTTATTGGTTAATACTTTACTTAACATTTTGGCATACTTGGGCATCAAGAAACGCTCTAAAATATCCTGCAGAGTCGCTAAATCGATATGAAAAAGCGTCGAAGCTAAAGCGATGATCGTCAGCGCTGGAACACTTAAAATAATAATATAAAACGCTAACGCCGCACTGCTGTAAGCAGGAAAGCTCTCGGAAAATTCACTAAAAAAGGTCAATGCTTTTTTCATGCTGTCACGCGGATGTAAGAAGATATAAATAAGTTTTTTCAGATCCTGTGAGATCTGCTCTTTTGTTGTTATTTGTGGCATATTGATCACTTCCTACAATCAGTATACCATATCAAATGTAAGCCCTTTATCAAATTGCTCCTTTGCGCCAAAAAAGACCATTCATACGACAACGTCATTAAGTTAAGATCACATAATTCATATACGATCTTTTCTTGTTTATGTTAAACTTAACATAATTTTATACCCAAAAAGAAGGCCTAAGCCTCCTCTTCAGGATATTTCATATGCCACTCTTCGCGCGCATAAGTCATAATTTTCATCACATCACGAGTATAATCCAAATGCATATCATAACCTTCATCAATAGCCTTTTCCATATCCTGCACTTCATAGACTAAGGCATCATTAGTATCGCCCGCTTCAATGACTTCCTGATGTCCATCATTAGTATAAGTAATGACCGCTTTTTCTCCGCGAGGGTATTCATACACTTCAATATAGCCCTGATCAAAAGCGATTGTGCCACGTTTTGGCTGTTTGGCATGTAAAGATAAAATAACCGTCGCCATTTCTTCCTCTTTATTTTGCAGTAATAAACTAGCCATTTCATCTACACCAGTTGGCGCGAATTTCACTTGCGTCTGAATATGAGTTGGTGTTGAACTCATAAAGAAACGCACAAAGGATAAGGCATAAACCCCAATATCCAGCATTGCCCCACCTGCTAGTTCACGGGAGAAGAAACGGTTTTTCATGTTGTAATCCTTATAAGAGCCAAAGTTCATCTGAATCAGACGTAAAGGACCTAAACGACCACTAGCGACAATCTCATGCAGCTTTTTATAAAGCGGCATATGAAAGAGTGTCATCGCTTCCGCTAAAACGACATGATTATCCTCAGCCAAAGCAATCGCCTCATCTAATTCATCACTATTTAAGGTAATAGATTTTTCACACAGAACATGTTTACCGGCTTTTAAAGCTTTACGTAAATACTGAATATGCGTGTTATGCGGGGTTGAAATATAAATGACGTCGACGTTTGGATCGGTGAAGACTTCATCAATCTCTTTGTATACTTTTTCAATGCCATATTCTTTGGCGAACGCAACGCCTTTTTCATATGTGCGATTGGCAACACTATAAAGGTTGCCCCCTTGTTTCTGCAGAGCCTTTGCTAACTGATGACCGATCACCCCGGTTCCAATCGTTGCCCAATTGTATTTTACTGCCATAACGATACCTCCTGTTACTTTATTTCGTACTTTTATTCTATCACGTTATTATGTTACGTCAATAGTGAAAATAACGAAAATAAAAATTGTGAGTTGCCCCACAATTATAATTTCTCATCAGCCATTAAGTTTTCGCATTTCGAGAGATAGTCATAGCTTTTCTCATTACCGACCGTCAAAAAGAGATAAAGCACTTCGATAATTGTCATCGCGGATACGCGAGAAAAATAGAATTCATTAAGAAATAGTTTTTCTCTAGTGGCTGACTGTAAGTGATAATCCGCCAGCGAGGCAATCGTTGACTGAGGATTATTCGTAATAGCTATCACCTTAGCCCCGCCTTCACGCGCATTGTGAATCATTTTCACGACGTCTTTCGATTCGCCTGTATTGGAAATCGCAATCATCACGTCCTGAGGTGTTAACGTCATCGAAAAAGCCAGCTGCGTTTCCCAGATTGTCCCCGCCATAGCGCGTAAGCCAATCTCATTAAACATATACTGCGCATTGATCGCCACCGGAATGGTATTGCCCACTGCAACAATCTGAATCATCGCCGCTTTGCTTAATAAAGCAACCACTTCTTTTAGCTGCTTTTCATCGAGCAAAGATAATGTGGCTTTGATTTCATTCATTTTATTTGCCTGAATATTAGCGATTGATGTATGGACATCCTCTAAGGAAATTGTCGAAGAGACCTGCACATCTTCGCCTAAAACTACATCACGCGCTAACACAACTTTAAACTGATGAAAACTTTCCACACTGCATTTTTTGACGAAACGGCTGATCGTCGCTACACTCGTCTCACAGGCTTTCGCTAATTCGCTGTTATTCATATTGACCACATCATGTGCATGGGCGATGACATAATCAGCCACCTTCTTTTCCTGCGGGTAGAAATCATCATATAAACTATAGATCATGCTGATCACTGAACTTTGACTCATAATATCTCCTTCAAAAACAAAGATCAGCATCTCAGCTGATCTTTAATGCATTAACCAAATGTTGGCATTGTAACAGGAACAATAGCCGTTAAATCATAGCTAACCTTCTTCGTTGAAGGGGTCACGTAGACAAGGAACGGTTCAATCTTTTGATAATTTTGCGCCGCCTTGACGGTCTTTGTCTGACGAATCAGATAAACGCCTGGCTGCAGTTTATTAAATGTCACCTGTCCCTTTTTATTAGTCGTTTTAGTTGTTCCTTTTTTCGTCACTTTGGCAAGCTGCTTCGCAATTTGAATGTTTTGCAGGGTCTGATCATACGCTAAAGTAAACTTCACTTTCTGATAAGCTTTCGTTACTTTATAGCGATGATCTGTACCAGTTGCCACTTTGCTTAAGCTGAAACTTACCCCTTTGACAGCCTTCTTTGTCGTATCATCGGTATAATTTAAGACAATCGAAGAAATGTTTTTAGCTTTTGCCTGCACCTGGTTAAAAGCGATAGAAAGGACAAGCATACAAAACAAAGTTAATACACTTATTCTCCTATGCATGTCCATCACCTCACCTTTCGTTTACATTATAGTCCTTTTCCCTGCTCATTGCGATACAGGATTGCTTTTTCTAATCTAAGTATGAGTAAAACTTCTTCTTAAAGCAAGAAAAATCATCATCTTTAGAAAATCACTTTCTTAAATTCTATATATCAAATATTTTTTATAAACATCTAAGTAGATGAATCGCGAACCAGCCTTTTGTATCTCTAACACCATTTTTACATTTCTTCAATATAACCACCAGACGAAATATCATGATTATAGTAAATTCTTCATGACAGCTTCCTCGCAAGGGTTAAAAAGTGGAAACCATAAATTTGCATTTATGTATGGTGTTTAAATACGTAGTGATGATAACCATAATCACGAACACAGAAATTACCGTCCTGATCTGTTCTTAGGATATAGATATTGCGTTCCTGTAATCGTTTAATGACAATATCACTAGGATGTCCATAAAAGTTATTTTCGCCAACACCGATAAAGGCAATCTTCGGATGGATCATTTCAAATAAAGAGACCGATGATGAATGTTTTGAACCATGATGGCCAACTTTTAGAACGTCCACATCCAAATGATGGTATTTCTTAAGTAGAGCTTTCTCCCCTACTTCAGAAAGATCACCGGTAAATAAGTAATGATAATCATGTAAGGTGACATATTGGATATTACAGTCATCATTTTTATTGCCATAATGATGGCCGGTTTTTAAAAACTTAATAGTCATCGGACCAATAGTCTTTTCCGTTTCTGGAGACATAATGACCTTCTTAACCTTAAAATGTTCTTTTAATGAAGACAAGGCGCCGGAATGATCATAGTCAGTATGAGAAATATAAACACCATCTAAGTGATCAATCCCTTGAGATTTTAAGAAAGGAATCACGGTTGTGGTGGCGACATCATAGCGAATATTACCACCCGTATCAATGAGATAGTTACCTTGATTATAAGGTAAGCGAAAATAGCTACAATCTCCTTGACCGACATTAATCATCCCTATTTCGCTATAGATCTTGTACTTAGAATACACATGAAAACTGATCATCAAAGCACATAAGAAAAGGACTGTACGTTTGCTTGGCTGATGCATTTCCCGTCTGTAAAGCAAAGTAAAGTAAGCATAATAATAAAGACCCATAAATAATAAGGTTGGTTTCTGAAAGGTAATAGCGGAAGAGAGATCCCCTGTCATTTTCAAAATGTTGGTAAAGACATAAATCATCAGTGATAAGACGGGTTTGAAAATAGCGAAGAATAATGAACCTAATGTAATAATATAAAATCCTTCCACAAAAGGCATTAACAAATCTGCTAACAAAAACGAAACAAGATTTACACTGAAGTTTAAGGATAAGACAATGGGAATGGTACTTAAGTAAATCAAAAGCGGTGAGCCTTTTAAATCTTTCGTTAAAATGACAATCAGGTAAATAAAATAAGAGAAGACAAATGAAATGGAGTAAATAACATACGGATTATAAAGCAAATGACCAATAATAAGCAGCCCTAATATATCTAAGCGGTTAAGGTGCTTTTTAAAGATATCTCCTAAAACCAATACGAAGAATGCACGATGCAGAGAGATATTAAAGGGAATCATGAAAACATATAACCCAATCGTGATTTCCGCAAGAATATGCGCAATCTTTTTAGGCATCGCAAAGCCATAAAGCTGAAAAAGCAGACTATAGAGAATCATGACATGCATTCCTGATAAAGCAAACATGTGCACAATGCTTAATGAAGTCATCGCACTATAATCACTTTTGATCTCTTCATCTTTTAATCCCAAAATAAATAAACGCTGATAAGAACGCAGCTTAACGTTATGACTGAAATGCTCTTCTAAAAGATTAGCGAGTGAGAAATGGCTTTGTTTTTTATACAAATGAGTCATATACATTTTGCCAATAATATGAGCCCCTTTAAGGTAATGATCTTCACTAAATCCATTGTCATTAGCGGCCTCATGGATCTTAATCGGACGAGCACTAAAACGAATTTCATCCTGATAGAGGAAATGATCTTTGGTATAAACTTTGACCTTTCCATAGGTAGTTTTCACAATAATATGATTGGTATTGATAGTGACAACACGGCCGCTTAAATAATGTGGTAAACGCGGGACATTGAGCATCCGTAATAAAGGCAGTGATAAAACGATAGCGACAAGCAAGTGCCGAAATGAGGTACGTCTTACCAAAAACAGACTATAAAATGCTAAAGCGATGAGAAAAAGCGGATGGACAAAACGACAGACAACAACTAATAAAGCAAAAATGGCGTAATAAAAAAGATGATATCTTACAAGCATAAATACTCCCGATAACTTTCAAAGCGCTTTTCACCAATGCCTGAGACATTCATAATATCTTCAATCCAGGCAAAGCGATGGGCTTTACGATAATCAATGATCTTTTGGGCGGTCTTTTCCCCAACGCCATTTAACTGCATAAAATCTTTTGCCTGAGCTTTATTAAGAGAAATCATCACTTTATGTCTTTTGGGTAAATAAATTGTCTGTTCCGCATGCACCTTTTCACTTAACGAGATAGCTTTCATATTAGCTTCCGGCAAAACACCGACGTCTTTCACAACATCTTTCAAAAGCATTCCTTCTTTAATCTTATAAGTACCATTTTTCTTAAAAGCCCCCGCCAAGGTAATACTAGGTGAACGTTTCTTTTTAACGGTTACTTTTTCAGGATGAACATAACCGTAAATGAGTGAGGAAATAATCAAAAGAACCAGGCCGACAAATTTTAATTTTTTCATATTAAAAAAGAGAATTCGTTATTCTTCGAATTCTCTGGTAATATGAAAATGATCATAGGCCAGCTGGGTCGCAATACGACCACGATGGGTCCTTTTGACAAGGCCTTTTTGTAATAAATACGGTTCGTATACATCCTCTAACGTAACCGATTCCTCACCAATACTCGCTGCTAACGCATCTAATCCGACCGGGCCGCCGCCATAACGATTAATAATGCCAAGCAAATAACGACGATCGACATCATCTAAGCCTAAGTTATCGACTTTTAAGCGATCTAACGCCTCCTGTGTACGGGCTAATGAAATGTGGTCATCATCATAGAACTGCGCAAAATCTCGTACTCGGCGGAATAAACGATTGGCAATACGTGGCGTTCCGCGGGAACGACGTGCTAATTCATATTTTGCATCATCATCCATCGCGAAGTCATAAACGCGGGACGTACGAGAGATAATCTTCGTTAAGTCTTCATCATTATAGTAATCTAACTTCGAGACAATGCCAAAACGATCACGCAGCGGAGCACTTAAATCTCCTGCTCGCGTCGTCGCCCCCACTAAAGTAAAGGGTGGTAAATCAATGCGGACACTGCGTGGTGTTTCTTTTCCGATCATCACATCGACACAGTAATCTTCCATAGCTGGATAAAGCACTTCTTCAACAACTTTGTTTAAACGATGAATTTCATCGATAAATAAAACATCACCTGGTGATAAAGATGTTAAAATGGCAACCAAATCACCTGTTTTATCAATGGCTGGTGCAGTCACAATTTTAATGCCCGCGCCCATTTCATGCGCAATAATCATTGCCATAGTGGTTTTTCCTAAACCAGGTGGACCATAAAGTAAAACATGATCTAATGATTCATCGCGTTTTTTCGCCGCGGAGACGAAAATGCGTAAGTTTTCTTTAAGATCATTTTGACCGACATATTCATCAAACGAGGCCGGACGGAGACTTTCTTCATCGTCTTCGCGATGGGCCTTCGTATCTAAAACATCTTCAGCCATATCATCATTCCTTTCTATTATTTAACCATTAAAGCCAGGGCTTTCTTGACGTAGCCATTGGTATCAAGGTCTTCATCTTTTAAGCTGCCCATAACTTTATCGACATCTTTTTCTTTATAACCTAAAGCAACTAAAACTTCACAAGCTTCTTCATAAGCAGGATTATCCACCGGCATCGCTTCTAAACGCGTTAAGCCATCAAACTTCCCTTTTAAATCCAAAATGATCTGAGAGGCTGCCTTAGGACCAATACCTGGGAAACTTTTTAAATATTTCGTATTATCATTTTCTATGGCATTAATAATGTCATTAACTTCCCCGCTCGCTAAAATCGCGATCGCAGATTTCGGGCCAATCCCTTTCACCTTAATAAGCATTAAGAATAAATCTTTTTCTTTGGCGCTGCGAAAGCCATATAAACGCATATCATTTTCCGTAATAGACTGGAAAACATAAACCGTAACTTCTTCTTTTTTCTTATAAACATAAGGATTTGGCACGTAAATCAGATAACCAATTCCGTTATTTTCTAACACAATATGATCCGAATAAAATTCAGTAATAATTCCTTTGATATAATTGTACATAATTAACTCCTCGGCTTCTTATTCTAACACAAAAGATGGTAAAATGACACAGAGGTGATATAAGCATGAGAAGAATCTATTTTGCCCTGACATTTTCTCAGGAAGAAGAGGCCCGCTTACTGCAGTATCGCAGCCAGCTTATAGAGTGCGCTTCCTCATTAAAGCCAATCCCCGAAAATTCTCTTCATATGACTTTAGCCTTTATCGGTGAAAGCGATGAAGATACGGTTACGGCGATGCGCTCAATCTTATCAGAAATCACTTTTAAACCTTTTACCTTTACAGTGAGCGGCCTTGATTATTTTCCTGAAAGACAAGGAAAACGTCTCTATTATCTTACAACCAGTCATGATGAGGGATTATATGCCCTGCAAAA
>OCTW011430321.1_pt1 | contig 17849 bp, 42 predicted proteins | sample 1539671 | NCBI WGS metagenome assembly OCTW01 (sample SAMN02144230, study PRJEB22623) | gut metagenome | biome: sheep rumen | host: Ovis aries | place: New Zealand
CCTCAGTATCGTTTTTCAACTGAATTCTGGATTTTATAGTGGGAATATTCGCCATAAAATCACCTACTTGACATCATTTCAGTCAATCATCTCGGTTGAAGAACCACAATCCAATAATAGCGGTTCTATTGGAAGTGCGCGCACAGGAATATATAAATAAGTTACTTCATTAGAAGCATATATTATTTCTGCGCCCACCAGTGTAAGTTCTTCAACATTTATATTATTATCTGCTATTTTGAAATAATATAAAATATTTGTTTCTGTATCTAAATACAAATCTGTTTCCTTTCCTGGACTTGGGAAAGTATTTAGTGTTCCGGTATTTACGCCGCCAGTAAAATTGGAAAAATGATTCCAGAACTCTTCATCATTTCCATTGTATCCGTTCTGGCGGGCTATTTCAATAATTTGAGCTTTCAACATAGATAAACTTAGATCTTCCCACGGATATACCATAGCTAGACCCGCGGTGCGAGGTCTAGCTGGCATAATAGCAGTATCATATTCAAGAAGTAAATCTCTCGTGCGCCAACGTTCTTTACACATCTTGCGCCACCTCTCTTATATCGCATACTGGCAACGAAAATGCCGCGTAATAAGAGTTGATTTCTTCTCCGTCTATGAGTAGGCCATCTTCATCATATTCTGGCTTATTATAGATTTTTATATCCCATAAATAATGCTTTGGCTCTAAATCAACTGTATCTTTATGTTCAAATGAAATTGTAAGAGTTCCTTCCGTTGCTGGAATAATCTTTTCAAAAACAGTCTTATGTGTCAAAGCATCATATAATGAGAATACTGCTACATCTCCTTCCTCTACTGTTCCTCTTGTTGGAATAGTAAAAGACCCAGTATCACCGCGAGGAATGATCAAACGCCGCTGAATTAGCCTAATCATTTACATCACCTGCTCAATAATACTCTGGATATTTTCTTGGCATTCCATAACCATAATGATAAGTAAATTCATCATCATCGTCATCGTCTGCGAAATTATTATTATAATTAGTATAGTTTCCCATACCACGTCTGCGGAATTGAGAATCTTTCATATTCAATTTGCGGATTTTATCGGCATATTTTGCTTTTAGATGGTCTTGCTGTTGTAAAATGTAATTCATGTCATAGCCAGAATTTTCAAGAGCCATCATTTTTTCTTCTGCGGTTTCAACTTCTTTTTCGACGTGATCAATAAGATAGTCATTTTGAGGTATTGCCTATTCCCGTAAGTTATTCTAACCAATACTACCGATACCTTACGGATCAATGGCTGGATTACCGTTCCATGGCATATTTTAGTCCTCCTTCAATTCACGACCACAAGAAGGGCAGAAGGTACAGACCCGCATATTATTTGCGGCGTCAAGAAAATATAATTCTTTTGTCTGCTTCTTTCTTTTGTCCCAGCAAAAACCGCATCCAAATTCTTCTGGTCCTTCTTGAACTTTTACAGATGGGATAACGTATTCGTCTCCATCTTCATACTCAAAATATGTTTTTTTCATAAGTCCTCTCATAAAAATGTTTTAGAAGGATATTTCATCCTTATAAATATATTATATTATAAATTTTATAAAAAGTCAAGTAACATCCTCATAAAATAAGTAGTTGATTGACGAAAAAAAGTTTTGTTTTTTCTTTTACGCTTCTAATTTTTTCAAAGCCGAGTCAAGTGTTTCGTTCATATAGGCCAAAATATCATCTATGGATTCAAGAGACTCGCGCGATACAGATGTAGTTGTTGGTGCGGTATCGCTGCTATCAATATAGATTGCGTGAATACCTTCGTTAATGGCTTCCTAAACCGCGCGCCGATAGTCATTCATAGTGAGACCAAAATTTTTTAGCCAATGAGTAATATCAGCATGATTACTCGCTAAGCCCGCATCATGAAGTTCATGATGGTCTCGCACATTGGAGAGTGGAATGTTATATTCTTGACACCAATATGCTGTCAAATTGACCGCGAGTCCCATTACAACCGCATCAAAATATTCCTTGTCTGCTTTCTTATCTTCACATATTTCAAAACCAATATATCCTAATTTATTTGCGTTACCATTCTTACCACTACCACTTAGCCAGCAACGTTCTTCCCAAGGAAGAGCTTGATAAATTGCGGGCGTACCATCATTTAGACGACCTATATATGCGTTCGCACATACATTTTTTCCTGGCTAATTGTGATGATTGTTATTTACATTTTTTCCAAGGCGTCCATCATCTGGGCCAACATAGCGTTTGAGATAAGAATTGGGGGCTCCTGTGCTATGAACTTGAACTCCCTTGGGAGTAGTTTTTATATTTTTTTTATAGCAATCGGTATTGGTAAAATAATGGCGATAGATGATAAGATCACGCATTGGAATCCTCTCCTTGTGATTCGTTGGTAGAATCTGGATTTATTAGATATGGAATTGTTCCACATACCTTACTAGAACCAGAATATGTATTGCCTTCTAACCAAATAAGATTTCCAACAATAGTAAAAGGACTACCAGGCATTGTATAGGCGTCTCCACCATAAGTTTCATATCCTTCTGATACTGTCGCAAATGTCATATATGGAGTGGTTACACTATTGAAACGTATTTCATAGTATAATAAGGCAAATTTTCCTATATTATATATCTTCATCTATGATTCAGCAACATCTATTATACTTGATGTCTAATCAGTATATTCAACCACTCCGTCAGTTCCAATCTAATTGAGTTCCAATGTGCTAACAGAACTTTCAAGTGAATCTACACGGTTTGTAATGTTTGTATTAGAAGTTTCAAGAGTTTCTACTCTGCTATTTAGAGCAGGATAATTTATTTGAGCGGTACTTATCGCCGCGCTTATATCAGCAATTCCCTATTCTAAATGATTCATTAGATCGGCTGTGATTATTTCACCATCGGTCCAAGTATGAGAGGTGTATGTTGTTTCTGACATTGATTTTGTCACCTCGAATTATATATTATTTCAAAGCATTGATGCTGTAATTGGATAAACCATTGTAAATTGTAAAAATCCTGTTGATGTATTGTTATGTCTAAGTTTTACATCACAACCATAATCTATACTGATACCCGCTGGCGCAGCTGTATCACGAAGAACCGTATTATAATATGTTACCGTTGGCGGTTTAAATCTTTCGTCTAATTTTCCAATTTTAACATAATTACTTCCGGTTGTTGTCGCTGTAAGATTTATAGAACAACTAATAATTCCAATTTTTCCACGACGATAAGCAACAAAACTACGATTAGCAGAATTTACATAAGTAGTGCTTCCCGCATCCCAAGTTATTTCTGTCGCTTCTATATCTCTATCCATTAGTATATCAAGACCAAGATTCGCTCGCGCATCTTCTGCTGTTGTAGCCCCGGTTCCACCACAAGCGATAGTAACTGGATTTTTTGAGGTCAAAATACTATAATCAGTCTAAACAGTATGTTCTGATGGCACTGGTAGAAAAAAAGCTTCTAATTCGCTGTCTGGAACTCGCTAATAAAGAACAATTCTATTATTTCCCTGGCCATCATTTACCTAATATAATCCACCAAGTGGAAGAGCACCTTCTTCTTCTAAAAAATCTAGCGCTGGATGTTCTTTTTGAATCTGTAAATCTCCTTTGAGTAAAACATTTCCGTCAGTATTTATAAGTCCATTGACCATCCTATCATTCAATGAACCATATGTACTTCCAAGCGCTTCTTCAACCTAAGTTGAAAGTGCCGCGATTCCGTTTTCAATGTTCATCATTTTATTTGTGGTTATCTAATCACCATCTTGCCAAGTAGTTTTGGTATATGGTGTATAATTTGTGTCAGGCATTGTATCACTCCTTTTTCTCGATATTATCTATAAAATATGTATTTACACCACTTATAAAAAATTACTTTTTATACTAGTGTAAAATAATTTTTTTCCTATGTCGTATTACCACTTTCTTTATGAGGTGGTTCCAATGAAAATCAAAGTAGCGATTACTCGGTAGGAAAATGCCGATTTTTATAATAAACAAATTGGTGATGTAATTGAGGTTGAATTTGAAGAATACGTCGCGGCGGTTGTAGCATCAGAAATAGGCAACTCGCCTATTGAAGCCTGTAAAGCGCAAGCGGTTGCGGCACGCTCCTTTGCTATGTCACGTGGCGTCTTGCGCGGTGAAATTATATCAGATTCATCTGCGGTCGCGCAAGCATATAGAGCAAAAAGATACAATTCAAAGTCCTATCCTAATAGTTTATGGGGCGCAGAAGAAACCGCGGGGCAAGTTTTATTTTATTAGTTCAAACCAGTCGTTGCGATTTACACCGCAAGTAATGGCGGTGAGACCCTATCTGCGGCAGAACGTTGGCACGGAAGTGGCTATCCATATCTAATTACATAGAAAGACCCTTGGGACGCGGCCGTTGGCAACCCAAGAAAAGGCCATGGAGTAGGCATGAGTTAGGTCGGCGCATGTTATGCGGCCAAACAAGGCTATGATTACAAATAGATATTAGCATTTTATTATCCTAATACACATATCGGACAAAATTATGAAGACCAGGAGGCGGTAGATATGGCAATAGGAACAGTTGAAACAATTACTAGCATTCTAAAAAAGAGTGTTAGTGGCGCACAAGTTGTGCTATTATAGACAATTTTGAATAGTTTAGGCTACAATTGCGGCACTTCCGATGGTAATTTTGGGAAACAAACTGAGGCCGCAGTAAAAGCATTTCAAAAACAATATGGTTTGACACAAGATGGCATTGTAGGGCCAAAAACCGCGGAAAAACTAATGGAATTGTATAAGCCCGCGCCTACACCAGTGCCTACAAAAGATAACATAGAAATTATAAGAACAGAATTATTATCTTTATAGTCATCAGTAAATGCGTTGAAAGCAAAAATTGACGCATTACTAAAATAAGGAAGCCGAAAGGCTCCCTTTCTTTTTTTATTCGATAACAATTGCGGGACCAACCGCAGATTGTGGATTCTTAGAATCTGCGAAGAAAAAGTTTTCATCTAGATAAACATCTTCGATAGGCGTATAGCCTAACATTACAGGAATATCTTCTGGAAATGCCTGTAATAGTTCAATAAGTTCCCCTACTGTCATTTCTTTTCTCCTAGAATTTTATTGATTTTATTCTCACGATGCGTCGCATTGGTGCTTAGCCGCGCGCCATAGCGATTGAAATCTTCCATAATAAGATTTAGTTGGCTGTCGAGATAGTTGACAAAATAGTTCGCGCGCTTGAAGAAACTAGTATTTAGTTTATTTCTTGCCTTGTTATACGCGATTAGTTTACCTGTTTCTACGTCAAAAACGTCATCTTCATGACATGTTGCTACACCACTAAAAGAATGCGGCATACGAAGTCTATCTTCTACTTTCCAATCATAATATAGAGGATTATCAACTCCCATTTTATCAATATAATTGATAACTAGATTTTTTGTATCAGGAATTACGCATACAACCTTACGGTGCGCTTCATCCACATAGAACCGACAATCAGACCGTTTTACTTCAATTTCCATTTTATTTTCTCCTTTTATTTAGATAATATATGATAAGGTTAGAATTACCCAAGTAATAATAATTTGGCACAGATGAATTTTTTGATCTTCACATAGATTTATAATTTTAGCATTTGCTTTCATGTTATCTACAAATGCGTGAATAAGAGTATTGTAAATATAACTAATAAGTAAAAATATAATTAGTAGGGTGTCAGCAGAAAAGAATGCGATAATAAACCAGGGAATAGTTGTTACAAAGCTCCAACTAAAACTATGTACGATAAGCGCGCAAATATAATCATTCTTATAAATAGCATCGGGCGCGTTCTCTTGCCACCACGATTTTTGTTTTAGCTTTGCTAGTACTCCTTGTAGATAATAATCATCTACAATATGAAGAAATAGCATAGAAAATAAAATAAGTAAATAATGCCCAAAGTTCAAATCTATTCACCCCTTAGTTCAGGATAAAAATTACATTTACGTTTATCGCCGCCGCAATCACATAACTCAATTTCCCTTGTTCCTATACAATGCGGCCGTTCGTCATAATAATAAGATATATAGGCTTCACAAGGAACCTTCTCATTATTTGTCATAAAATAACCGCAATAGGGACAATATGGAGTCGGAGAGCGCCCCGTGTAATATCCGCAGTGCTTACATTCAATGCGCCCATTCAATCCGAAAAGCCATTCACTCGTATTCATTTCTTTACATAACTCCCAACATGAACACTATCGTAATAAGATTCAGATACAATCCAAATATCGGTTTGACCGTTATTTTCTACTTTCAGAACAAAAGTGGGATACATCGCGCGGCCAGTTGGCGCATAGACATCTTTATCTATTACTGTGCCTTCAATTAGATTGCCTGAATGCGCGGCCACAATAATGCTGACGAATACAAATATAATTCCAATCAGGACAATAAAAGCAAAGGCATAAGAAAAGATATTCTCCAACTTCAATTTACGCATCAACCAATTCCTCCTCACAATATCCACTTTCAGTAGTATAGAAAATATGTTTGATACCCATTTCCTTTATTGCGGCCATACAACTTGGACAAGGCCGGCACATAGCCAATTTACCATCTCGAAATTCACGATATACATACAATTTTACTTTGGAAAAATCAATATCAAGATACTTGATTTTCTGTAATACGGATTGCTCCGCATGACACTTACTCGGCAGATAGTGGTTGCCGCAATCCTTATACCGATAGACGTTATAGCGCGATTGCGCCGTATGGGTTTTGTCGGTGTTCCATCCTTTTGCTAGTACAGTTCCACGATATACCGCAATTGCTCCGATATGTGCTCGCCCTCCGCCAGTGTAATCTGATTTCAAACTACATTCGCGGGCGAGCTGAAACAGGTGAGAATCGGTTTTGTTCATTCAATCTTTTCCTTTCCTCTTTCTATAAATATTATACTATAAATTTGAGAAAAAGTCAATTATTTTTACCAAGAAATTTTCCACGCTGACCTTACATAATCGTATTCTACTTGGTATCCAAGAGAAATAAGCCACGCTTTTACTTCTGAATAAAGTTCTCCAACTGGGGAGTCAAAAATAGTATATATATAACAATTATTTCCTCTATTGACACTATCTACGATTCTGTTATAAACGTCTTGCTTCTCTTCTTCAATTAGTTTGAGAAGTCGTTTCTTGTGTTGTACCTCTGTTTTCTTCTGCGCTTCCGCCGCGGTCATTACTCTGTGAAACATTTTCTACCTCTTTCTTCTGGAATAATTTTTTTACTTCATCATTATGTTCAATTATATCTAGTGCTTGATAAACACGAGTAAGCCAAGACTTGTCAAAAGTCCAAGTCTTGTTATCTATAAGCATTAGCGCGACCAACACAAAGAAGTCTCCATTCTTTATGCCGCACTCATTCTCCACACGTCGCGCTAGTTTTGTAAGTATCTGATTTGAGTCCTACACTGCTGAGAAATCCATCTTTCATTTCCAACTCCTGTAATTCTTGTTGTAGTTCTGCTATGCGGTTTTTCAATCGCTAAATTTCGTATTTTCGCATTTCTTCTGCCGACGCAACAAATGCTTTTCGCGCGGCATCGGCTATAATTTCTACCTTTTCTGGGTCTGGCTGATAACAATTCAATATCTCAGTCATCATTGAAATCATCTCCTGACTCAACAATTCTATGTAGATTCATATCATTTAGACGATTCAAAAAATCTAAACTATCATCTATTAGGCCATCCATACATTTTTCTTTATAGTTACATTGACTACAAAATCCGCGCTGACATATTGTAAGCGCGGTAATAAGTTTTTCTAATTCTTCCTGACTATACAATATCATCACCTTTCATAATCCGCGGCGACAAGACCGCCTAAAATAGCGCACATTCCTACAAAAAAGAACTCGTGCGGCACATTCATAATAAGACCAACAACGGTCATACTTAGAATAACAAACATTGCTTTTTTAGCATTATAACTCATTCTGTTTTTGCTCCATTTTTTGAATTCGTTCCCAAGCCCGTTTATCTAAATCGAACGGTATCGCGGCGTTCCATTTTTCTGCGGCGTGTTCGGAGTCTAAGCCGCAATAAACTTCAAAGCCGCATCTATTACATTCAATATAATATCCAATGCTTTCGATAAAATAAATTTCACCGTGGCGTTCGCGCGCGTAGCCTTCTCTATAATAATCAATATCGGTGCTGCCGCACACAGGGCAAGGCCGCACGTTATGTTCGATTGAGCCAGAATAATCATTATAGATAATCATTTATTTTCCTCCACAACGGCTTCCCATTCTTCATTTGTGGTGTTGAGGACTTTGAATTGATAGATTTTACCCTCTTGTTTCATTAGTTCATAGTTTTTATTGACTTCTACATAGGAAATATTGGAGTCAAGTGTGGCTTTTACAATAGGAGTGCGGTTATCAGTAAAAGCACTACAAACCGCAAAAACTAACGCAAACGCGGCGACACCAAAAAATCCTCCCCCAATCCATTCTTTTTCAATAAATTCTACAATAGAAACTATGGTAAAGAACACAAGACCACTTAGAAGAATCCATCCCGCTAATACATTTTCAGGTGCGCCAACAAATCCATAATACAAAATATTCATATTAGTAATTCTCCTTTATTTGTACATAAAGTGTCGCTTGACGAGTAATTGTGTGGTCATAGTAGTTATAGGTTTCACTTAGTGTCCAAGCATTACTTTTACGAATGCCGTCAACTAGTTGCTCAGCGAGTCTATTATTTACATATTCATCTAAGTCTGTTATTGGCAGAGCCAAATCTTCTTTACTGTATTTTTGCTCTGCGCGCAGGCATATAGTTTTTAGCGGCGTTTGGATAATGTTGTGAATGTGATATACTTCTTCTGCGCCGAGTTTGCGCAGAAGCCATCGCCGCAATTTTTCTTTCAGTTTCATTTTCTTTTCTCTCCATAAGCACAATAGAAGCTATCACCTGGGATTGAATTATCCCAAGGATGAGCCGCTCTAATAAAAGGACAAGTATAATCATTAGTGCCTAGTGGCGGCACGATGTCGTAGTCATCACCGAACCATTTCTTGTGCGGCCGATGGATACAATCGCGGCAATGGGTTACTGTTTCCATATCGGGCGCCGAACAACAACTATTGTTTTTCCATTCTTCGTCGCGCACCCATTTGTTGAAATTGGATACAATATTAGGCATTTTGAATCTCCTCAACGAGGTCTTTCACGATTGCTTCAACATTTGATTGAACTAACGATTTGATAAAATCTTGTGCTAAGTTTTTCGTGATACCAAGATATTTAGCCGCATTTTCAGTCGCAGTCATAATAAATCTTCCCCTTTCTTTTCTTCTATTTTATTATAACATAATTTTTATAGATAGTCAAATATTTGCGGCGAACGCCGCCATATTTTTATTATATGTTTATAATATATATTTATAAATATATATTTATATATTTATTACTCTACCAGTTTTCGTACCGATTGGAACGATTTTCGGACGAATGGTACGAAAATCGAACAGAAATGGAACGGTTTTCGGACTAATCGGTTCGGTTTTTAGGGCAATGAACGGTACGAAAACCGTTCTATTGAATAATATAAAAATTGGACTAATGAATGGTACGATTTTCGTTCCATTCAATGTAGTCAAAATGAATCTATTCAAAATGAATACATTCAAAATGAATGTATTCAAATTGAATGTATTCAAAATGAAAGCATTCAAAATGACTACATTATTGCCAATCATATTTTTTTGGCATCTCTTCTATTTTTTTACTTTCCTCTACTAGTTGCTCTTTATGCGCCATTTTATAGATGTCTTGTGCGCTCATTTGTTGTATTTCTTTCATTTCATCATAAGTTTTGACACGATATTTTAGCGGTATATCATCAAACAAATATATATCTCCTTGAATTTGACGTAAAATACCTACTTCAATCAATCTATTTATACCACTACGAAATGTATTTTCATCGTGGTCAGGATATATTTGTTTCAAAGCCTTTGGTGAAAGTTCATAAGGCTTATCATAAGTTAGAGTTTTACTATTTTTCTTCCCATCATATGTATGCGGCGTCAAGGAACACAAATAAAAATATACTAAGACCGCACCATAAGTATTCAATTCATTTAGTATGTCATATGTATATTGTGTAAGAAAATTTACATATTGCTCCCCTTGTCTTTCTTTTCTATTTAGGAAGCACGCTTTCTGATTTTTTACCATAAAGGCCACCTCGGAACTAATATTTACTTATCAAGCAATTGATGAATTGCTTCGTGTAATTCAAGTGTATCTTCAAAAAAATATACATTGAATTGCGGTTTCTTTTTGTTTGGAGCAATTTTTATTACTTTGAAGCCCGCGCGCTCCAATTTGAATGCTAATGTATTCATAAACACGGGATAAAGATTACTCATACAGATTCCTCCTGAACACTCCGGCGCAGCCGGAAAATATGTTATTATATGATATTATGTTATTATATGTTATATGTTACATTCTCTACTAACTTTTCGGCAATTTTACTGAAAAATTCCGTTTGAAGCTGAAAAATTCATTTGATTTGGGAAAAATTCTGAAATTTTAGAATTTTTCCAAAAATTATACCATTTTGGTTCTATCGCGGATAAAAATAAAATGGTTATCTTCCTATTCAATTAGATAACCCGCTTCAATTAGTTCTCCAAATGCCCGGCGCGCAGAAGTAATTCCACCGCCAAACTCCTAAGCATAGCTAGAAGGAGAAAAAACAATTCCTTCGCTCATCAGAGAAGAAAAATAAATAAATAATTTGAATGCCGCGCCATTTAGACGATTGGCCGCGTCTTTTACATAAATATATTCAAGCCACGGCGCATCATTATTTGATTGCTAACAATCAATAATATAATCGTGTATTTTCATTTCCATCACCCATATAAATAGTATTGTTCTATCGACCATTTTGGTATAATTTCTCTCAGAAAAAAATTTTTTATGTCAAAATGGTCGCATCAGGATATACTTATCCTATATATATCTATTATACCTCAATCTCCAATTGAAGTCAAATCTTTGAAATATGTTTCCCAAAATCTATTTTGAACTTCTTCCCAATTGCTCCATTCATAGCCGCAAAACTTACAATAGGCTTCATCCGCGCGCATACGCATATGGCAATTAGAGCAATAATAAGTTCCATCTGGTGCTTCTTTTAGTTCTGCTATCATATTATCACCTTAGTCCCATAACATTGGGAAGTATTGCGAAATTTGTTCCATAACTTTCTTTCGCCGCGCATTCATCTCATCATACAGTTCCTTTTCGCGCGCGAAATACTTCTTATCTAATTCACTTACTTTACGATTAGGTTCCCAATTCTCGAATTGTTTCATATATTCTTCATAATATTCGTTGCGCTTTTCAAAAACTTCTTCTCTACTTGCTTCAAGTTCATCCGCGGCCCAAAGTAACCAAGAACTCCACTTACCTGGCTCATCGAATGGCGCGACTCCTGGATAGCCGCTACTGTGTAAACCAAGATACCGCAACATTTGCGGCGTGGTGCGCAAATACCAATCATAATAATTCCAAATATCAGGCCAACAAAATCCATACCTGACCCGCATATGTGCGCTCTTCAATCCTTCATACAAGTCCTTGAACCAAGTCCAAGGATGAGTTAGGTAATACCGAGTAGAGAAAGGAAAACTAAAAGCGCTATTCTTTTCAAACTTCATTTCGCTAACCTCTTCAATAGTTGTACATAATCATATGCTTCTTCATAGGTATCATAAAGCCTATAACCAAAATCATCTTCTTCGTCTATTGGAACCGCAACCTATGCTTTGCCCCAATCCAAAGTAGCCTCGCATATAGCGAACTATCGGTCATGAAGCGTAAAGATAAAACGAATAGTTTCGCCTTTTGCGGGGCGTATGTAAGGATTATAAGGTTTTATGAGAAAAACTGTGTTCATAGAGGAAGAAGAATATCTAAATAGTCAGGTTCCAAGCCCAGGTCGTATTCCAAAATACTTACGATTTCTTCATAAGATTCACCATTGTAAACCGCTTCCGCAATATCGGCCTGCGCTTCTTCAACAATGGCTAACGCTTCATTTTTACTAATACCGTCGCGCTTACTTATTAGGTTTACTAACCCATTCATATCCTGTACCATTCCAAACGGCCTCCACATGTCTGTCGCAATCTATTTCTTCAAACAAATCGGTTTGAAGATTATACGGCGCGTAGTATTGACGTTCATAATTCAAATCTTCCATACTATGAAGAATTGGAATACCCTGCGCGCTCGCATAGTTGATTAGAGATTTACATTCAAAATCGTCCGCGCCCGGAATTACATAAAGCGCATCCGCGGCTTCAAGCATCGTAATATAGATAGGAAGATAGGAAGATTCGCAGAGGTCTTGCGGCAGACAACGAGGATTGATTACAGTCCATCCGAAGCGTTCTGCGCCCAATTGAGCTAAATCTATCCATTGATTATGACGAATGTCTTGGCCGCACACGAATACAATAGGATTTATCGCCATTCACTTTCTACCTCTTCATCGTCATCATATTTATTGAGGCCGCACTCATTGATAGGCACGATGCCAAACTCATCTGCCACATCTTCTGGTAGCCGCAATTTCACAAGTTCATTTAGCGGCATATTGGTGCCATTGGGAATGAACTTCGCAATATAGCGCAGTAGTTCAAGAATAGTAGGATAAATTTTCTTAGGATGCGTCGCGGCCCAAGTGGTTAGTTCATCCTCTACCTGGTCAAGAAATTCACTTGCTTCAAGAGGATTACACCCATAATTACAAACAGGACAATCTTCGCAATCTTTCATACTCTCACACATGCGGTTCCAAATTTCAACGCACTCTTTTAGTTCCATACCTCAAATCTCCTTTTCTTTTTCTACATATATTATATCATGAATTTTCTTCTTTGTCAAATACTTGGAAGTCCCAAGGCCAGAATTGATAGCTATCAAGCGGCTGTAATTTGAATTTATTTTTCAAATGAAGTGCGTCAATGCGGGCTTTTGTTTCTTTGTCAATAGAATTGAGCCGCAAATACTTGTTCAGGGCACGATAAGTAAAACCTAGATTTTCTTCATCGGTTTTGCCGCATAGACCATCACTTGGAGTTTTATGCGTCAGACGCCGCGGTAGGCCGCACGCGTCACCAATTGCGACTACTTCATCAGATGTGAAGTGCGCGAGAGGACTAAAATCACCGGCGCTATCTCCGTGCCAAGTGCTATATCCAATCCAGTCTTCACTTAGATTACAAGTATTTACGACATAAGCATTACCTAAGGTTTGCGCGACCATGTAAAGCGTAAGCATTCGCATACGCGCCGGCATATTGATGCGCGCGCTCTCACTAATTCTATCCATATTCAATTCTACCACTCGTGTGATTTCACGGCAAGGAGCAAGAATATTACATAGATAGCTGCGGATACCAAGAGTCGCAATTAGTTCTTCTGCGAAATCAATATCTGACTGCGCGCCATTAGGCATCATCACGCCATATACGCGGTCTCGACCAATAGCCTCAACGCATAGTGCCGCGACTATACTAGAATCCTTACCGCCGCTAATGCCAATAACGCACTTAGATTTTGGCCCGAAGTCATTCATTTTACTACGAATCCAAGAAACTACGCTGTCTTTGGCGGCTTCTGCGTCAAAATTCTTCATATACATATCATACGCATCCATACAATTTCATCTCCTTGATACATTTATACACGGGGGTAGTAACAAGATAACGGAAAGAATCACCATTGGCAACTGCGGCTCGTATTTTTGTAGATGAAATGTCCAACGTAAATGGAATAATTTCTATGTGTGCTTTTGGAAAGATTCGTTCGGTTTCTTCGGCATAGATAGTATTATTATCTAGACTTACATACCCTGGCCGTCCAAATACAACAATTGTAGCATTATTCAGAATATATTCATATTCTTTCCATTCATTGATTTGATTGAACGCATCGCCACCTACAATAAGGAAAAGTTCGGCGTCAGGAAATTGCTTCTGGAAGTAGCGCAGTGTATCTACGGTGTAGGAGGGGCCGCCGCGAATAATTTCGCAAGCAGATGGATAGTAGTCGAGGCCGCACGCCGCACCAACTAGAATTAGACGGTCTCCCGCGGGAGTTACTTTGTGGCCCTTCATATAAGGGTCATTCGCAGGCACAAAATACACCCTATCAAGATTGAATTTACGCATAGCTGTATCTGCCATTGTTAGGTGCCCGATGTGTGGCGGATCAAAGGTGCCGCCAAAAATACCAATCTTCATTTTCTTTCGTTCTCCAAGCGGAATTTGACCGCATTTTTTAGATATTCAACATAGGAAGAGTCTTGACACATGGTTTTGCCTGCGTCGTCAGATAGTTTTGCGACAGGACGTCCGTTGACATATTGAAGTTTGATGACGATATTCAGAGGTTCAGCCATAGTATTATTAGACACATAAGTACCAATGCCAAAAGATACTCCAATTCTATCTTTGAAGTGGTCATAAATTTTTTGTGCTTTCTCAAAATTTAGACTATCACTAAATAGAAGCGTCTTAGATTTTGGGTCAATGCGTAATGATTCATAGTGTAAAATAATTTTTTCACCCCAAATATATGGGTCACCAGAGTCATGTCTTACGCCATCAAAAGTGCTAGCCTTGGATTTATCAAAATCAAGTAAGAATAGATCGGTAGTAATGGTATCAGTAAGAGCTGTTCCTAATCCCGCGGCACCCCTATACAAATCATACCAATCTTCCATCATATAGTAATTACCGTATGCTAATGGAATATTAGGCATACCTTGATAGCATTGTACTGCTTCATGGGCGTAACTGCCAATAGGACGTAAGTTATATTTATAGGCAAGATATACATTAGAAGTGCCTACCATATTAGTAATACCATTATCTACATAAGTTTGAATAACTTCTTCTTCCCATTCTTGTGATAGACGACGACGACAACCAAATTCCGCAAATTTGAATGTATATGTACCATTCTTGAAGGCTTCAATATTTTTATTTAGTTTTTCGCGCGCACTTTCTACAATAGTATCATAATCATATAGCGGATGCTTACGAAAATAAACTTCATTTACAATTTCAAGAAGATAAATTTCAAACTGCATCGCGCTAAATAATGGGCCGCGCACTCGAATATTTAGTCCCCCATTTTCTAGCCACATAGTAACATATTTTTGTTGCGGATGCCATAGGCGTAAGAACTCAATATAGTTGGGTTTCAAGAACCTAATAGATTTCAAGTAATCAAGTTCTTCGTCCGTGAATCGTAAAGTACACAAATGACTTACTTGTCGTTCAATTTCTGAAAACATTTCTTCTGTGAATACGACGTCCTTGTTGCGACATTTGAATACATATTCGCCAGACAAATCTGGATGCTTATACAGAAATAGTTGATTCATTGTAAATTTATACAGGTCAGTATCCAATAGAGAATTAATAATAAACTTCATATTTTTTTCTCCTTTTTCTTTCTCATATATATTATATCCTAATTTTACAAAAAAGTCAAATAAAAGGGAGCCGCTGGACTCCCTTATTATGAATGAATAGGTGCTTTACTTTATATTTATATGGTTACACTTCATAATAGTGCAAGCCGCAGCATGGTCCTCAGGAGCTAAACCAGCGGATGCCTCTGAGAGAAAGGAAATGTCTTTTTCAGGAAACATAGCGCGCAAAATAAGAGCATTAGATACTACGCAGATAGAACTTACAAGACCACAAATTAGAATTTCGTCCGCGGCTTCAATAAGGTCACGATAGCGCTCCCATTCTAGCGTGCCAAAAGTTTCTTTATTGATTATATACGCACGAAAATATTCTGGGTAGGCAATACTATCCTCAATTTCCCAACCTTTTGTATTGATTATACAATGCGGCACTGGTAGATATTTGCCTTCGTGTGTATTGAGATAGTCATCAAAATGTGTATCGCGCGTATAGATAATAGTGTCATCGCGATTCATCGCTTGAACTATCTGGTCGCGCACGTGAGGGAGTGCTTCAACACCTGCGGGATTCGCAAGCGTGCCAGTAAGAAAATCATTCTGCATATCAATTACAATCAATACTTTACTCATCTTCATCTACCTCTTCTACATGAATTCCAGTATAGCCTGCGTCCGCAATGCGGAAGCCCGTCATAAGTGCTTGAATAAAATCTTGACCATCGAATAAATCGCGCCCAATACGAGCATCCTCGGGGTCAAAAACAAAATCAGCCACATGAAAATCTATATTTATATCATCGTCGTTTGGAAGTGACCAAACGTGATGATGAACTCTGTCATCAAATCCATCAATCGTTTCACAGAAACGAAGTTCAAATAGTTTGTTTTGAATCATTTTACTTTACCTTGGTTTTTACCAACATATTTTTCAGTATATATCCATTCATACCTTTATATTCAACCTTAGCCCATTTGCCTTTGTAGCCTATTATTTCAACATAGGTATTTTTTTCTAATTCAAATCCATGTTCGGGCAGAACAAAATAAAATTTTGCTTTTGGCTTAGTATATCGCGGCAATCCTGTGACCGCGCTGTAATCTACTTTGCGTAGTTCTCCCCATTGAACCCATTTTGTATGAGTAACAGCACAACCAACAACGCCTAAACAAGAACTATTTGCTTCTATAACCAAGCCATGCCCAACGTATAAGCCCATGTGCGCGCGATTTTTAGTAAAAACCGCAGTTCCTGGCTTCAAGCGCCTGCCATCTGTGCGCAATCCCATTTTCAGATTGCCACGCTTAGAACAACAGTCACTCCATATATAGTGACAAGCGTGCGGCAACTAGTAGCCTAAACTATTGTATGCCCATACAAATAGTCCAGAACAATCGGCAACATAATGACCTATCCACTACTTTCCATATTCCTAAGATGACTTATAGCGGCTATCGTTGCTTTTCATAAGGGCTTTTTGCGCGCTTGCTGTCCATTTACTGCCATGCGTGCCCCATATATAGCCCCACTTGTGGTCTAAGGCATACTAAAATTTCTTTATAAGGTTGTTTGCCTTTATTGCCATTATTCTTCTACCTCTTCATAAGTTGCTTCAAAAATGTCTGGCTTACAAGGATAGATTTCTCCTTGAACGCCAGTAATAATATAATCACCCACACTGGCGTGTATTGGGCCTTCAAGCGTAAAAATATCTAATTCGGTATCTGTTTGATAGGCTTCAATTACAATGGGTTTCTTTCTATATTTCTTTACTTCTGTATTCATTCTGTTTCCTCATTTCTTAGTTTGCGTCCACACTCGGGACAAAAGGTAGGAAAATATTCAACAATTTCACCATCTTCACGTTCAAACCACAATGATACAGCACTGTGTGGCCGCACGCCCATATAAAGTTCACCATGATAATTACCTTCTGCGATAATAGTGCTATTCATTATACGGTCAAAATAAAAAATTTTATTATCTTGCTCCACATATTTGGGCTTGCGTTCACATAGTTGGCACATCATTATTCTCCTTCCTTATTGCGCGGCCGCACATAGGGCAATACTTAGCTGGAACTTCTGGGTGAATAATGGCGAGCACTGGAATTGTGCCGTTGCCGCAATAGCTACACTCCGGGGGTTCAAACAGGTTTTCAAAATTGAAGTCAGCGCGCAAATCCTGTTGTCCGTTTTCTAAACGAAATTCTAATAATTTATTATGTAAGTCTGTAATAGTCATATTATACTACCACCTTAGTTATTTCGTTTTGCGATAGTTATTCTTTCAAATCCATCTT
>OCTW011569382.1_pt1 | contig 17841 bp, 9 predicted proteins | sample 1539671 | NCBI WGS metagenome assembly OCTW01 (sample SAMN02144230, study PRJEB22623) | gut metagenome | biome: sheep rumen | host: Ovis aries | place: New Zealand
GGTGGCCGACCTGTGGTTCGTGCCCTACAGCTATGCCGCCGCGATGCCGGAGGACAGCCCGGAGGCTGAGCCCGCGGCGCCCTTCTGTCCCTGGCTGCTGGCGATCGCCGCGGGCTGGGGCCTGCTGGTGCTCCTTGCCGCGCCCCTGCTGATGCGCGACCGGCGCGAGCTGACGGAGGAGAGCCGCTGGCCGGGCGCGGTGCTCTGGGCCGGGCTGGGCGCGGCCTTCCTGCTGCGGATGCTGATCGCCGGCCTGGTCGAGGGCTACAGCGTGGACGTGGGCTGCTTCACCGGCTGGGCGCAGCGGCTCAACAGCGTGGGCCTCCCCGGCTTCTACAATGAGGCGGAGGTCTTCTGCGACTATCCGCCGGGATACCTGTACATTCTGGGCCTGAACGGCCTCATCAGCCGGCTGCTGGGCGGGGGCACGGTGCTGCGGGTCAGCATGCTGACCTTCATCAACACCCTGCTGCCGAACCTGTGCGACCTGCTGATCGCCCTGCTGATCTACTTCACCGCGCGCCGCCGCCGCATGGACCGCCAGCAGGCCTCCGTGCTGGGGCTGCTGATGGCCTTCAATCCCGCGACGATCGTGGTCAGCGCGGCCTGGAAGCAGGTCGACGCGGTGCTGGCCCTGCTGCTGGTGGGCGTGGCGGTCTGCGCGATCCGCCGGCACTGGATCCTGGCCCTGCCGCTGTACGTGCTGGCCGTGCTGGTGAAGCCCCAGGCGCTGATGCTGGGCTTCCTCGGGCTGGCCGCGATGGTGCTGGATCTGCGCCGCCATCCGCTGGACATTGTGGAGATGGGCATCGGCGCGGCGATTGCCGTGCTGTCGGGGCTGATCCTGGTGCTGCCCTTCGCGCTGGGGCAGGAGGACCCGCTCTGGCTGATCAATCTCTACGGCAAGACGCTCTCCTCCTATCCCTACGTCACGGTGAACGCGGCGAACCTGTATTATCTCTTCGGCGAGAACTGGAGCCCGCTGGCGGAGGCCGCCCAGTGGGGGCCGTGCGTGACGCTGGCGCTGACCGCGGCGGGCTGGGGCCTTGCCGCGGGGCTGAAAAACAGCGGCCGCCGCTTCTCCCTGCCGCGCCTGTCCCGCGAAAAGGAGCCTGTGCAGGAGGCCGCTCCGGCGCTGCTGCCCGCAAGGCCCAGGTGGCTGTGGTGGGCCGAGAGCGCGCTGATGCTGCCCTTCGCGGTCTTCTTCCTGCTGGCGCCCGCGCTGGGCCTGGGCTGGGAGGCCGTCGGCTGGACGGCCACCGCCATGGCCCTCCTCATCGTGATGGGGCTGTGCCTGCGCGGCGGCGAGCTGTCGCAGCTGCCGCTGCTGGGCGGCACCCTGTTTGTGCTGCTCTTCGCCCTGGGGACGAAGATGCACGAGCGCTATATCTACCCGGCCCTGGCCCTGCTGGCCCTGGCCTTTGCCCTGCGCCGCAGCCGCCGCACCCTGCTGGCCCTGGCCCTGCTCAGCGCCGCCCTCTGCCTGAACGCGGGCATCCCGCTGGACAACAGCATCCGCCTGGGCGCGTCCATGGGCCATCTGAACGCCGATACCGACCTGCTGGCGAAGCTGGTCAGCCTGCTGAACCTCATGTGCGTGCCGCTGACGCTGTGGACCTGCGCGGACGTGTGCCTGCAGGCCGCCCCCGTGCGGCTCGCCGGCAAGCCCGGGCCTCTGCGCGGGCCGCTGGCCGGCCGGCCGGTGAGCGCGCTGGATTTCCACCCGGACAGCTCCCTGCACTGGAAGGGCCTGGACACCGCGCTGATCCTGCTGATCACCGCCGTCTACGCCGCCGTGGGCCTGGCGCACCTGGGCTCGCACAAGGCCCCGCAGACCGCGTGGACCTCCACCAATGCCCGGGAGAACCTGGTGCTCGACCTGGGGCAGCACTACGACGACTTCTCCATGGCCTACTACTGCCGGGTCAGCTATTCGCCCTTCTCGGTGGCGGTCAGCGACGACGGCGAGAACTGGTCGGAGGAATACTGGGCGGAGATGAGCGAGGGCGAGTGCTTCCGCTGGAAGTACCTGACGCCCTGCTACGACAGCGGCTCAGGCCGCTCCTGGGTCGACGCCCGCCGCTATCAGGACACGCAGAAGCTCTCCGGCCGCTATGTGCGCATCACCGCCCAGCAGATCAACCTGGCCCTGTGCGAGGTGATCTTCCGCACCTCGGTGTATGAGCCGCAGACCTGGACCGAGACCGACGTGACGACCGGAAAGCGGATCACGCGCACCGAGCAGGTGCAGGTCTCCGGCGCGTCGATCCGCGCGAAGCTGCGGCAGCAGGCGGAGATGCTGCAGGATTCCTCGCTGGCCTCCGACGGCCGCGCCGTGTGCGACGAGCCGGACAGCCTCGAGGGCGATCCGAACTGGTACAACAGCACCTACTTCGACGAGATCTACCACGCCCGCACGGCCTGGGAGCACGCCCACGGCGCCCACACCTACGAGACGACCCATCCGCCGCTGGGCAAGGTCATCATGAGCTGGATGGTGTCCCTCTTCGGCATGACGCCCTTCGTGTGGCGGCTGGCCGGCTGCGTGATGGGCATCCTGATGGTGCCGCTCATGTATCTGCTGGGCAAGCAGCTGACGAAGCGGACGGAGCTGGCCGCGCTGGCCGCGGCGCTGATGGCGCTGGACTGCATGCACTTTACGCAGACGCGCATCGCCACCATCGACTCCTTCCCGGTGCTGTTCATCCTGTTCAGCTATTTCTTCATGCTGCGCTTCATGCAGCGGGATCTGACGCAGGAACGCTGGCCGCGGCTGCTGTGGCCCCTGGCGCTCAGCGGCTTCGGCATGGGCTGCGCCATCGCCAGCAAGTGGATCGGCATCTACGCCGGGGCCGGGCTGGCCGTACTGTACTTCTGGACGCTGCTGCGCCATCTGCGCCTCAGGCGGGAGAGCCGGCGCCTGCTGCAGGAGGCGGAGCTGGATGAGGATACGCGCGCGGTGCTCCAGCGGCGGGTGACACTGTACCCAAAGCGGGCGGTGCTGCTGTGTCTGAGCTGTGTCGGCTTCTTCATCGCCGTGCCGCTCATCATCTACCTGCTCAGCTACATCCCGCACCTGCGCTGGCAGCGGCCCGAATCCCTGGGCGAATTCCTGCGCATGGTCATGGACGGGCAGCGGTACATGTTCGAATACCACGCCGAGCCGGGCCGCGGCATGGATCACCCCTTCTATTCCCCCTGGTGGGAGTGGCCGGTGATGGAGCGGCCGATGTACTACGCCATGGCCTACTATGTGCCCCGCGGGTACAGCATGGCCATCTTCTGCTTCGGCAACCCGGTGATCTGGTTCCCCGCGCTGGCGGCCCTCGCCTGGGTGGCGGTGCGCTGGGCGGGCCAGCACTTCTGGACCGGCGGCGGCAGCGATGCCATCGTCCACGCGCACAGCGGCACCTGGTCCGTGAACCGCGCCTTTGTGCTGATCGGCATGCTGGCGCAGTTCCTGCCCTGGCTGCTGGTGCCGCGCGGCACGTATATCTACCACTACTTCGCCAGCGTGCCCTTCCTGATGCTGTGCACGGTGCTCGCCTTCCACGACCTGTACCGCCGCTGGCCCAAGGCGGCCCGCATCGCGCTGATCGTCTACACGGCGCTGTGCCTGGCGGGCTTCATCCTCTGCTATCCCTACGCCTCCGGCATGGTCACGCCGACGGGCTGGCTGGACCTTGTGAAGCAGTTGATCCATGTATACTACAACTGATGTCCGCGGGAGGGATGGCGGCATGGACGAGATCTGCGAGGCCCTCCTCAGCCTCCGCGCGCCGCTGGAGAAGGACGAATACGACCTGCACCGGCGCGTGATGGAGGCCCTCGCCGCGGCGGGGCTCAGCTGCCGCCACGAGGTGAAGCTGGGCCCGCGCTGCCGCATCGACCTGATGTGCGGGGAGATCGGCATTGAGCTCAAGCGCGGTCATCCGCCCCGGGCCCGCCTGCTGGAGCAGCTGCGGCGCTACGCGGCCTGCGAGGGGGTGGCCGGGCTGATTGTCGTGTGCGAGCGCCATGCGGACATCCCACGCACCATCGGCGGCAAGCCGGTACGGCTGATCGGGCTGAACCGCCTCTGGGGCATCGCCCTGTGAGGCTGTTACTACTCAGTGGCTGGGGGAAGGAAACCCTTTTCCCGGAGGAAAAGGGCTTTCCTTCCCCCAGGCCCCCATCTTTCCTAAAAGGCCGTTCTTTGGGGAAGGGGGATTCATGCACAGTATGCATGCGCGCGAACACGCTCATTCGCATATTGCCCTGCGGGCTGAGCAGTAACGTGAGGCTTGCTGCTCAGTCTGGCTGCGACAGCTTGAACAGCGATGCGACAGTAGCAACGTGAGGCAACGGACCAGAGAGAGATTGAGGGAAACATGGAAGCGATCTATGCCTTTCTGAACGCGGTGCTGCCGGTGGAGGCGCTCCGCTTCGACTTCATGAAGAACGCCCTGCTGGCGATTCTGCTGCTGACCCCCCTGCTGGGCCTGCTGGGCACGATGGCGGTCAACCGGCAGATGGCCTTCTTTTCCGATGCCCTGGGCCATTCCGCGCTGACCGGCATCGGCCTGGGCATCATCCTCGGCGTGGGCAATGACCTGGTGAGCATGCTGGTGTTCGGCATCCTGTGGGCGCTGCTGATCACGCTGATCAAGCAGCGGGGCAGCACCTCGGCGGACACGGTCATCAGCGTGTGCTCCTCCACGGCGATCGCGGCGGGCCTGCTGATCCTCGCCCGGGGCGGCGGCTTCGCGAAATACTCCACGCTGCTCATCGGCGACGTGCTGGCCGTCTCCCCGCAGGACCTGCTCTATCTGCTGATCGCCCTCATCGCCGGCGTCGGCCTGTGGATGCTGATGTACAACGGCCTGCTGCTGACCTCGGTGAACGAGTCGCTGGCCCGCAGCCGCGGCGTGCATACCCGCCTGATGGAGGCGGCCTTCACGGTGCTGGTGGCGGTGGCGGTGATGCTGTCCATCCGCTGGGTCGGCGTGATGCTGATCAATGCCATGCTGATCCTGCCCGCCGCCGCCGGCCGCCTGCTGGCCCGCTCCGCCCGGGGCCATGCGCTCTGGAGCGTGCTGATCGCCGTCAGCAGCGGGGTCGCCGGCCTGTTCGCCGCCTACTACTGGGACACCTCCGCCGGCGCGGCCATCGTGCTCTTCGCGGCGCTGTGGTTCGCCGTCGCCCTGCTTGTGCGGCGCCTGCGGAACTGACTTTGCGGGGCCCGTGAATCAGCGCGGATCATCGCTGTGACCCGCGCTTTTCGCTTGCGCTTGTTTCCCCTTTTCTCTTCGCCGGAGGCCAATCATTACAAGTCGGCAATATTCTCGTAACATTTTCGGAAAAAACACTTGCAATTTGTGGCAGGATATATTACAATTCATGTGTATATTTGGGACAGGGCGCCGACGCCCTTCGCCTGAAGCGGGGAAACCCGCGTCAGGCAGGATGTAACGCGGAAGGTGATGAAATGGGCAAGCGGATTTTGCTGGTCGATGACGATCAGGCGATCGTAAAAGGTGTCCGCTATATGCTGGAGCAGGAAGGCTTTACCACCGACACGGCAGAGGATGGCGAGGAGGCGCTGGAGAAATTCCGGGCGGATCCCTGCGACCTGATTCTGCTGGATGTGATGCTGCCGAAGATGGACGGCATGACCGTCTGCCAGCGCATCCGGGAGTTCAGCTCCGTGCCGATCATCATGCTGACCGCCAAGGGCGACGACATGGACCGCATTCTGGGGCTGGAGTACGGGGCGGACGATTATATCCCCAAGCCCTTCAATCAGCTGGAGGTCGTCACCCGCGTGAAAGCGGTGCTGCGACGGGCCAGCGCGGCGCCGGTCGTCAATGAGGAGCGCCGCGTGATCACCGTGCACGAGCTGGAAGTGAACCCGATCAAGCGCACCGTGTCCGTGGCCGGACGCGACATCCGCCTGACGGCCAAGGAGTTCGACCTGCTGCTGCTGCTGATCGAGAACCCGGGCAAGCCCTTCACGCGCAAGGACATGCTGCAGCGCGTGTGGAACTATGCCTACGACGGCGACGACCGCACCGTGGACGTGCACATCCGCCGCCTGCGCGAGAAGATCGAGCGGGATACGAACAACCCCGTGTACATCAAGACCAAGTGGGGAGTTGGTTACTATTTCTGGGACTACCGGGACAATGCGTAACCGCATTCCCGCCGGCAGCATCCGCTGGCGGATCCTGGCGTCCTTCCTGGTGATCATCAGCGTGATCTTCGCGCTGACCTCCACCCGGCTGACCGAATATGTGAGCGGCTTTCTGTATGAGCAGCGCATCCGGCAGGACAGCCTCTCCGTTGAACGGCTGGCTGACACGGCTGCGCCGCTTTTTGCGTCCGCGGATGAGGAAGGACTGCGGGAAAGCCTGCTGCGCGCCGGCGGCGAATTGGGCGGCCGGCTGCTGGTGCTGGACAGGGACGGCAAGGTGCAGTTCGACACCTGGGCCCGCCTGATGGGCACCCGCCTGGTGACCAGCGAGGTGCAGCAGGTGCTCTCCGGCGGGGAGACCGTCAGCTACGGCATCCACCACACCGCCGACGAGGGCTGGGTGGCCTACTGCGCGGCGGCCCTGACCGGCGGCGGGGGCGCGCTGCTCTACGTCCGCGACGTGGCGGAGATGATGGCCAGCCTGGACGGCGTGCGGCGGGATCTGACCGCGGTGTTTTCGCTGGCGGCGATCGCGGCGGTGGCGGCCGCGCTGATCTTTTCGCATGTGCTGACACGGCCCATCAACCGCCTGACGCAGACGATCCGCCGCATGGGCGAGGGCGACCTGAGCGTGCGCGTGCCGGTGAAGGGCTCCGGCGAGATGCGCCGCCTGGCCGAGAGCTACAACACCATGGCCGCGCAGCTGGAGGCGCTGGACCGCAGCCGGAATCAGTTCGTCTCCGACGCCTCCCATGAGCTGAAGACCCCGCTGACCGCCATGAAGAGCCTGCTGGAGGACGTGCTCTACCAGCCCTCCATGCCGGAGGAAACCCGCACCGAGTTCCTCTCCGACGTCGACCGGGAGATCGACCGGCTCACCGGCATCATCAACGATCTGCTGACCCTGACCCGCATGGACAATGGCCGGCTGGAGATTCACGCCGAGCCGCTGAGCCTCTCCGAGGGCGTGCAGGAGACCCTGCACATGCTCCGCCCGCAGGCCGAGAAGCGCGGCCAGAAGCTGCTCGCCGACATCGACGAGGACATCCGCATCCAGGGCGACCCGAACAAGCTGAGCCAGGTCTTCTGGAACCTGATTGAGAACGCGATCAAGTACACGCCCGACGGCGGCACCATCGAGGTGCGCCTGCGCCGGCGGGGCAATGAGGCGATCTTCACCGTGCGCGACAACGGCGTGGGCATCCCCGAGGAGGATCTCCCCCACGTGTTCGAGCGCTTCTACCGGGTGGACAAGGCCCGCTCCCGCGAGACCGGCGGCACCGGCCTGGGCCTGGCCATCGTGAAGCAGCTGGTCAACCTGCACGGCGGCGAGGTGAAGGTCGCCAGCGTCCACGGCGAGGGCAGCGTCTTCACGGTGATCCTGCCCGCGGAGGCGGAGGGCTGAAATCAAGGGCGGCACGAAAAAAGCGCGCCGCCTTTTTGCATGCGCTCAGCGGCGCGCGAAGGGCCATTGCCTCACGTAAAGATCCCGTCCAGCACCTCCCGCGTGAGGCGCGGCACCTGATCCGGCAGGGACTGGGCCATGTCAAAGGAGATCGGCGCCTTGACGTGCATCTCCTTCTTCTTGAGATCCATGTGCATCGGCCAGATGCGCAGCGGGCGGCCGGTGGCGTGCTCGTACATCGGCATCAGGCACAGGAAGCCCTCGTTGATCTTCTCCGTCTCATGGGCGCCGAAGGCCGTGGGGATCTCCGGGAAGATCACCATGTGCTGCCCCTCGTCCCGCAGGATGCGCAGGCTCTCGCGGATGGTGCGCATCGCCTTGGCCTCGTGGTAGACCGGCACATGCGGCACCGAGCGGAGCACCGGCGGCACAATCGCGCCCAGCACCGGCGGCAGGATCACGTTCAGCACCGGCGCAAGGAAGCCGTCCTCCTTCCACCAGTGGTCCTGCAGCACGTAGGCGCGGAAGGTCTCCCTGTGCAGCGGGCCGTCGTAGATCCAGATGCGGCTCTGATCGCGCAGGGGGAAGTTGATCGCCATCTGCAGCGGCCCCATCGCCCGCTCATGATTGCACACAAATATGCACGGCTCCCCGTCGAAGGGCACATCCCAGCGCCACGTGAGCCGCGGCAGAAACAGCCGGACCACCGGGCTGCCCAGCCGGAAAAATCGCTTTCCCATCGTCCCCGTCCTTCCCCGGAGCCATGTGTCCATGGTCTCCGCCCCTTATGATAGCAGAGCGGCGGAAAAATGCAAGGGCTTTTGCCTGCAGCCTTTCCCTAAAACGGCCTTTTCGGAAAGATGGGGAACAAAAGCTCCACCGCGTCATTTGCGCGTCCAGGCGTGCTTCGGCTCGGAGTATTGTCCCCAGTAGCGGCCGCCGTCCGGCAGGTCGACATAGCTGCGGACGATGAACCAGTAATCCGTGTTCGCCTTCAGTGCGCCGATCGTGACGGCGAGCTGGCCGGCGGGCACATTCCGCCGCCAGGTGTACGTACCGCCGGTGCCGGCCTCGGCGCAGAAGATCTGGTAACCGCTGGCCTGCGCAGCCGGGGACCAGGAGAGGGTAATCCGCCGGTCGCCGCCGGCCAGCTTCAGCAGCACCGTCTGCGGCTGCACGCTGAACTTCACGCCGTCGGAATAGGGGCCGTAGGCGCGCTTGCCGTCCGGCAGGTCGACATAGGCGCGAATCTTGTAGTAGTAGGTCGTGCCGGGCTGGAGGCAGTAGTTCGCCACCTGGGCGGTCGTCGCGTTCTTCACCCAGGTGTATTCGCCGCTGCCGGCCACCGTGCGGAAGACCTGATAGCCCGTGCAGCCCGCCACGCTGTCCCAACGGAGGAAGGCGCAGTTCGTATCCTTCCCCGTGACCGTGAAGCCCTCAATCCTGCCCGGGATGTGCACACGCACCGTGTCCGAGTATTCGCCGTAGAGCCGGCTGCCGTCCGCGCGGTCGCGGTAGGGGCGCACCCGGTACCAGTAGTCCGCGCCGGGGTTCAGCGAATAATTGTTCACCACCGCCGTGGTGCAGTTCTTGATCCACGTGAACGCGCCGTCCTCTTGCTCCGCCCGGAAGAGCTGGTAGCCGTCGGCGCTCCAGGCCCGCGCCCAGGTGAGCCGGGCCGCGTTGGTGTCCACCGGCTGGCCCGCGATGCCGCCGGTCTCCAGGCCGTAGATGACCTTCGCCGTCTTCAGGGGATCGTTGTCCCAGCCGATCGCGACCTGCTGCCAGGACGCGCGGGAGCCCTGATAGTACACCTCGCTGAGCTGGGTACAGTAGGTGAAGGCATAGCCGCTCACGGACACCAGGCTGTCCGGCAGCGTGATGGTCGTGAGGCTGCCCGCACTGTAGAAGGTCTCGCGCCCGATCTCCGTGATGCCGTCGGGAATCACGATGGCGCTGAGGCTCCTGCAGCCGTAGAAGGCGCCCTCGCCAATGGCGGCCACGGTGGATGGGATGGCGGCCTCCGCCAGGTTGACGCAGTTCCGGAAAGCGCTGCTCCCGATCGCGGTGAGGCCCTCCGGCAGCCCGATGGCGGTCAGCCGCATGCATTGCTCAAAGGCATTGGAGGCGATCGTCTCCAGACCCTCCCCGATCGTGATGCTGCTGAGCGTGCTGGACGCAAAGGCGCTTTCCCCGATCCGCGTGAGGGTGGCGGGGAGGGTGATGCTGTCCAGATTGCTGTCGCAGAAGGCGTAGCTGCCGATCGTGGTGACGCCCTCCTCCACCACGACCGCCGTGATGTTCATGCCCCAGGGGCAGGCCCGGTTGAGCTCGCTCTCGTTGCCCCAATAGGGAGAGCAGTTGTAATCCTCCATGGGGCCGGTGCCGCTGATGGTCAGCAGGCCGTCGGCGTCCAGCGTCCAGCGGAGGTTCTCGCCACAGATGCCCGAGCCGGCTTTCTCCGCCGCCGCCTCCACCGCGATCGGGAGCTCCTCCGGCACGGCGGCTTCGATGCCCTCCACCGCCTCCTCCGGGCAGAGCGCTTCCTCCGAGGCCTCGGGGGCCTCCTCCGCCGTCAGCGCAAATGTCTCCTCCACCGCCGGGAGCTCTTCCTCCGCGCAGGCCACGGCCCCAAGCAGGAGCAGGAGCAGGGCCAGCAGCAGCGCCGTCAGTTTTCGCATCGCGGATTCTCCTTTCCAAAGTGCAGCTTTTCGTTATGCTTCATTATCATGATACCGCAGCGCGCGCCTTTTGGCAAGCGTTCCGCCGTCGGAAAGCCTTCCGCATCGCCACGCGCAGTGCGTCCTCCCCCGTCGCCGCGGCCCAACGCAAAAGCCTCTCCCCGAACACAGGGAGAGGCGATTGTGCATTGCAAAATGTGTAATCTGAACAATTATTGCAGTGTGGCGCTGGTGAAGCCGTCGCCGTCATCCTCGAACTGCACGCTGGTCTCCTGACTGTCCACCTGGACAGGGAAGTGGATCGTGGGCACGCTCTCCTTCGATGGGCGCGCCGGCCGGCTTTGCGGCTTCGGGGCGGCGGGGTTCTGCTCGGCGCTTGCGTTCTTCCACGCGCTGTTCGCCGTGTTGGCCAGCTCCTCGCCGAATTGGGACACTTTCGCGATGGTGGAGCGCACCATCTCCGTCGGGTCCTCCTCCAGGAAGGCGGGATCCCGTTTCCGCAGGCTGAAGCGGTAGCCCAGCAGCAGGGCCGCGGCGCCGCTGCCGACCGCCAGCCATGGGGCCAGCAGCACGGTCGCGCCGACATACAGCGAGGACACGTTCGCCACGGGAACCTTCCCCTTTTGTATGATGACCCTTGTGCTGTACAGCCGCCGCCACAGGCTGGGCTGAGCGTCCTGCGTGCCGCCGCGCTTTTCGCCGGGCGCGGATTGGCGGCGGGCCTTCGCGTCCCGCAGCGCGGCCGTCACGCTGCCGTTGTGGTACTCCAGCAGGTCGACCGCGTCGCGGTAGCTGAGATTGCCGGCCTTCCGGATCAGGTCAATATCTTCCAGATGATATGCAGCCATTCTTCGTCACCTCGTGCCCCACTCCGGGGGCAAGTGTATCTTACCACACTTTGCCCCGGCCTGCATGGGAAAACAGCCGCGATCAAATGAGAATTTGATGAGAATCTGAACACGGCCGCCGGTGCGCTCCCCCGCCCCTTTCGGCTCACTCCTGCGCAGCCGAGAGCACGACGGCGTAGATGTGGGAGGTGCCCTTGCCGGTGGTGCCGATGATCAGGATGTCCTTGTAGACCGCGGGGCTGGCGGTGACCTTGCCGTCCAGCTGCAGCGTGTTGATCTCCTCGCCGGTGAGGCCATCGTAGATGGTCAGGAGGCCGCTGTGCGAGCACTGGATGATGCAGCCCCTGCCCTCGCCGTCGTAAACGGCCACCGGGGAGGAATAGGTCCAGGTGTCCAGCTTGCGGCTCCAGACCACCTCGCCGCTCTCCGCGTTCAGGGCAATCAGCGCACCCGCCGTGGCCGCCTTCTCCAGCCCGGCCGCTTCCGCGCCATTGGCCGTGAGGCCGCTCACCGCGTAGTAGACCAGGCCCTGGAGGCTGCCGGTGCCGATGACCGGGGAGGCAATCGCGCCGGCGATGTAGGGATTGTTCTTGGGCTTTGCCACATTGAAGGCGGCCGTCCACTGCTCCTCGCCGCTCATGGCGTTGTAGCGGCGGATCTGGCAGTCGCCCTTACTGCGGTTCTGCAGGGTGTTGGCGGTGTAGAGCCAGAGGTTGTTCTCCGCGTCCAGGTCCAGCGCCACCGCGCTCTCCACGGCGTCGCCGGTGGGCACCGCCCAGACGGTGCTGAGGCGGTCCGTGTCCACGCAGCGCAGATAGCCGCCCATGTCGGCGTAGAAGACGTACTGCTGGAAGGCGGCCAGCGAGGATTCCACAGCCGTATGGGCCACCTTCTCATCCTTGGCCCGGGAGACCAGCATCACGGTGTCCAGGCTGGTGCTGAAGGGGCCGGAGGGCATCGGGAACTTGGTGCCCAGGCTGACCAGGTACAGCGCGCCGTTGGTGCCGGCGGTGACCAGGGTGTCCGAAACGCGGTCGATCACCGCGCCGGTGTCGAAATAGCCGATCTCATTGAGGGGGCGGTTCAGCTTGCCGTCCAGGCCGTCGATCATGTCGATGGATTTCATCGTCATCAGATCGTACATGCGCAAGCCGGTCTTGCCGGTGCCGCTGGCCATCTTGCGGGCGTACTGGCCCACCGCCAGGAAGGGCATGCCGCGGCTGGACGCGGCGGGCGTGCCGCGCATCGGGTAGCCCAGGTTGATGGCCTTGCGGGTGGCCTTGCCGTCGGTCAGGTCGAGGAAGTAGATCACGCCGTCATTGCCCGCGACGATCACCTCGCGCAGGGGGCTGACGTCCTTCTTCTCCTCGTTCAGGGAGCTGGTCTCGCGGATCTCCTTCGTCCACTTGACGATGATCGCCTGGGAGCGCTCCATGCCGTAATAGACCGTCTTGCCATTGCCCTTGACGCTGCCCATGTCCACCGTCCAGAGCACATCCATGGCATTGGGCAGGGTCTTCACGTTCCCGTAGGACGCATTCTGGCGGAAGTTGCTCCCGCGGAAGGCCAGCATGCCCAGCGGGATCTGGGTATACTCCTCGGCGGTGCCGAAGTTCACCAGCTTTTTCAGGTCGCGGTCGTAGTTCTCCGTGGTCTTCTTGCTGCTGCCCACATAGACGCTCTGGGTCTTGATCAGCGCGGGATCGGCCCCGACGGCGGCCTCGGCGGTCAGCCGCGGGCGCTTCTCTTCTTCTGCCTCTTCTTCCGTGTCTTCCGCGTCTGCTGCCTCTTCCGGCGCTTCCTCCGCGGGATCCTGGGCATTCGGGTCGCCGCCCAGGTGGATCAGCGCGCCGACATCAACGTCCTCGGCTGCGGGCTCGGCGCCCTCCTCAAGGCCGGGGGCTTCCGGCAGATTGCCGGCCATCTCCTCCAGGGGCTCGCCATTTTCCTCCGCGCCCTCTTCGGCGGCAGAGGGATCGCCCTGGCTGTCCCAGTCCTCGGCGGGAAGCGCTTCCGCCTCCTCAGCCTGGGTCTCCTCCGGCACAGCGGCCTCCTCGGCGGGGGTCTCGGTCGGGACGGCGGTGGCGGTGGGCGTCGGGGTGAGGCCGGCGATCTCCACGGCGATCACGCTCTCGGTGGGCTGCCAGTTCTCGCCGTCGGACAGCTCCACATGCACGCCGCCGGAATAGGCCGTCTCCGCCAGCCAGTTGATCTGCCAGGTGCGGTCGCGGTCGGTCTCCATCAGCAGATTGGCGCGGGCGTCCAGCTCCTCGCCGTCATCCCGCACCAGGCGCACGTCCTGCACCGCGGTCGACGTCGTCGCCTGGAAGATGATGCTGAAGGGCGCGGTGCCCGAGCGGGTCGTGGAGGCGGTGAAGCTGTAGACCTCCACGGCGGTGCTGGCCACCGGGGTCAGCGGGGCGGCCGTCGTCACCGGCTGGGACACCTGCACATTCACCGACTGGCGCGTGTCCGTCCACTCGCCGCCGGAGAGCAGCATGGCGGTCACCGGCCCGGTGTAGGCCTCGGTGAAGGTGCAGCTGATCGTCCAGATCGTGAAGCCGGTGTTGTCCGTGCGCTGGCCGGTGGTCGTCAGCGGCACGCCGTCGCTGTCCACCAGACGCACGTCCTCCACCTGGCCGCTGGTGGTCAGGTTGAACACCACGGTCATCGGCGCAGGTCCCACGGTGGGCGCGCCATAGAAGCTGCTGGCCTCGGCGGCCGGCACGGCGGTGGGCGTCGTCTCGCTCTTGCTGGCGCCAACGCCGGTCACGCCGCGGCGGATGTTGCCGAGCACGCCGTCATCGTTCTCCGGGATCAGCATCACGCCGATCACCAGCAGGGCCACCAGCAGCACCGCCACCGTGGCGATCAGCGGCCAGCGGCTCTGCTTCGGCGCGGTCTCCGCCGGGGCCGGGGCCTGCGCGCCGGCGTTCTGGAAATAGTCCTCGGGCCGGATCACGCGGGGCCGCTCTTCCTTTTCCTTCTCGCTCTTTTCCTTCTCGCCGGGGAAGACCATCGGCGCCGCCTCCTGCGGGGCCTGGCGCTGCGTCCGCCGCGCGGGGAAGGAGAACTCGCCCTCCACCTTCGGGGCCTCGCGGGTCTCCCGGGGCGGGGCAAAGCGCAGCTCATCCTGCGGGGCTGCCGGCTTCGTGCGGGGCGCGCCCACCACGGTCTCCATGCGGGTGGTCCGCTCGGTGGGCCGGGCCGTGTCCGTCTTCACCTTGCGCGCGCCAAAAAGGGCGCCGTCCGCCGGGCTTTGCGGCGCGTCGTGCACCTCCTCCGGGACGGCAGGGGCCGGGCTGCCCTCTCCCTGATGATACGAATCCATGCGCCGCCGCCGCGGGACAGAATTTTCGGAAATCCGGGTCTGATCCTGATCGGTCAAAATCATGCGCTCCCTTTCAACAGGCCTTCAGCCCTCCGGCAGACCCTCCGCCGGAGGCTTCTTCCTTCATAATGGATATACTCCGTTTCTATCATAAACCAAAAGCGGGGACTTTGCAAGGGAGAGATTTGTAAAAGCTGGGGAGGGCGCAATTCACGATTCAGGAGCGGTATGGAGAAGTTGGGGATTGCGCGCCTCCATGGCCAGCCCGATCCATCACATCACAACGACAGCTCCCCTCATAGGGAACCGTGCGGCGTGCGCTGCCTGCCTCTCCCCTTGCGGGATGTGCCCACAGGGCGGAGAGGGCCTGCGTGGGAGGCCCCGCCAGATTCCAGCGGCTCCGTTCAGAAAACTCGTTCAGAAAACTCGTCCAGAAAAGCCCAAACATCGCTGCGCGGAGGGCTTGTCAATTTCCCGCCGGCGGGTTATAATGGCTTGTGCCGGCCTCAGCGGGTCTGTGGTTGCAAGCCGATGCCAGACGCAGGCGAAGCGGTCCACGTAAGCCACCCAAAGCGGTGGGGAGCATGGTGCGTTCCAGAAGTAAGTCCGTCCGTCCCGACGCGGCTGCGCGGGGCGAGAGAAGCGCGTGAGGGCGCGATGGCGTTGAGCAACCTTCCAGGCGGCGAGTGTGGGGGCAAAGACCAGGTCAGCCGGGGAGGCCGGCATTTTTTGTCACAATAAGGAGGAGGAGCATGGCGCGCAAGGATACGGACATGACGCGGGGTGTCATCTGGCGGCACCTGGTTTCCTTCTCCCTGCCGATGATGCTGGGCCTGCTGTTCCAGCAGCTGTACAACACGGTGGACACCTACGTGGTGGGGCAGTTCGTCGGCTATCAGGCGCTGGCGGCGGTGGGCTCCACGGGGCCGATCCTGAACACGATGGTGGGCCTGAGCGCGGGCCTGGCCACCGGTGCCAGCGTCATCATCTCCCAGCACTACGGCGCCCACGACCAGCAGCGGCTCTCCCGCGCGGTGCACACGACGATCGCCGTCACGCTGATCCTGAGCGTGCTGTCCACCCTGGCAGGCCGCCTGCTGACGGAGCCGCTGCTGGACCTGATGCAGACGCCGGAGGACGTGCGCCCCGAGGCGACCACCTACCTGAGCATCTACTTCTCTGGCATCACGGGGCTGCTGATGTACAATATGGGCAGCGGCATCCTGCGCGCGGTGGGCGATTCGCGGCGGCCGTTGTACTTCCTGATCTTCTCCGCCGTGATGAACACGGTGCTGGATCTGCTCTTCGTGATCCGCTTCGAGATGGGCGTGGCCGGCGTGGCCTGGGCGACGATCTTGTCGCAGCTGGCCTCCGCCCTGCTGATCCTGTACGTGCTGACGCGGGAGAAGTCCGCCTACGGTGTCCGCTGGAGCCAGGTGCGCATCGACGGCGAGTCCCTGCGCGGCATCCTGACCGTCGGCCTGCCATCGGGCATTCAGCAGGCCGTGACCTCCTTCTCCAATGTGTTCGTGCAGTCCTACATCAACGCCTTCGGCTCGGCGGCCATGGCGGGCTACAGCGCCTACGCCAAGCTGGACGCCTTCCTGCTGGTGCCGGTGCAGGCGATCGCGATGGCCTCCACGACCTTCGTGGGGCAGAACTGGGGCGCCCGGCAGCGGCCGCGGGTGCGGGCCGGCGTGCGGACGGCACTGCGGCTGTCCCTCGGGGCGACCCTCGGGCTGTCGGCGGCGGTGGTCATCTTCGCGGAGCCGCTGATCTCCATCTTCACGCAGGAGCCGGAGGTGATCGTCTTCGGCGCGCGCTTCATCCGCCTGATCACGCCGTTCTACTTCACAATCTGCTTCAACCAGATCTTCGGCGGCGCGCTGCGCGGCGTGGGCGACGCCACCCGACCGACCGTCGTCATGTTCTGCTCCTTCGTGGTGTTCCGCCAGATCTATCTGCTGCTGACGAAGCAGCTGGGCGTGGGCTTCATCGCCGTGGCCCTCGCCTATCCGGTGGGCTGGATCGTCTGCTCGGCCTCCCTGGCCCTGATGTACTACCGCAGCCGCATTTGCCGCGCCGCCTCCGGGGAGCCTGACGAGGAGGCCCCTGCGGCGGAGGAAGACGCGCCCCTGGAATTCGCGGCTGCGAATGCCGCGCTGGAGGCCGCGCCGGAGCCGATCCCGCTGAAGGACATGGAGAAGGAGAGCCTGCAGAAGGACGTCTTCAACAAGGCGTGAGGGCCAATCAGTTCGCTTCGCGGACGGTTTCCCCAAGATGGCGTGAGCCCTCTCAGTCGCCTGACGGCGACAGCTCCCCTCATAGCAGAGCCAAGGCGGTGCGCAGCAAAACCTGACTCCCCTATGAGGGGAGGTGCCCGAAGGGCGGAGAGAGCTTGCAGGGGGAGAGCGCACAGTATTCCATACATCGCGTGTCCCTATGACCTACCCCTCAGTCCGCTGCGCGGACAGCTCCCCTCATAAGGGAGCCAAGGCGGTGCGCAGCATAACCTGCCTCCCCTATGAGGGGAGGTGCCCGAAGGGCGGTGGGGTTGAACGCAGGGCAACGCGGCAAGAAACTGTTCCTCTTGCAGCTTGACAGCCACCCCCTCAGTCCGCTGCAAGGACAGCTCCCCTAAAAGGGGCGCCAGGGAAAGCCGCACAATCCCCCGCCTCTCCCCCGGCGGGATCTGCCCGATGAACGAGGCGGGCTTGCGCGGCAAACGATCGCCAAAGCGCAGCAAACGATCGTCAAATAAAGCCTTGCGGCGGCGGCGGGGATTTGCTATAATGAAATTTGTGAATCGGAGAGGAGGCGCGCCATGCGCTCGATGACGGGCTGCGGCCGGGGACAGGCCGAATGCCGGGGCTGGCAGGTCACGGCGGAGCTGCGGACGGTGAATCACCGCTTCCTGGATCTGGCGCTGCGCCTGCCGCGGAACCTGGGCTTCCTGGAGGGGCTGATCCGCGGGGCGGTGGCCGCAGGCGTGCGGCGCGGCCATGTGGAGGTCAGCCTGAACGTGGTCAACACAGCCCTGGGCGAGCGGCAGGTGATCTGCGACCTCGCACTGGCGAAGGCCTACGCGGACGCGGCGCGGCAACTCTCGGAGGCCACCGGCATCGCGGCCGATCTGCCGATGGCGCAGCTCATGCAGCTGGAGGGCGTGACGCAGGTGACCGAGGCCGCCCTGGACGAGGAGGCCGTGGCCGAGGCCTGCGCGGCGGCGCTCGCCGGGGCCCTCGAGAGGCTGAACGAAATGCGCGGCAGCGAGGGGCAGCGGATGCGCGAGGATCTGCGCATCCATCTTGCGGCCGCGGAGGAGCTGCGGCAGACGCTGCTGGCCCGCGCGCCCCTGGTGGTGGAGAGCTACCGGGAGCGGCTGCAGCAGCGGCTGGCGAATC